>Ga0078972_1003165_pt1 | contig 50320 bp, 51 predicted proteins | sample YelNatPaOPGAMG01_FD_67568 | JGI IMG/M metagenome (GOLD analysis project Ga0078972, IMG submission 67568) | Hot spring thermophilic microbial communities from Obsidian Pool, Yellowstone National Park, USA - OP-RAMG-01 (SPADES assembly) (version 2) | ecosystem: Environmental > Aquatic > Thermal...
CCCCCTTCCCCCTGTTCCATCCTTACAACCCGTCATTCCGAATGAGTCCCGGTGCAAACCGGGACGAATGAGGAATCCCATTATTTCAGTAATGTAGTTTAAAGTGACAAACATTCTTTATTTCTTTCCTGTCATAATAAGTGCAATCCACTTTCTGAATAAATTATTATCCGGACAATAGTGTTATTTTATATGTAACAGGCCGCCGTCAGGCGGCTTTTTTTTATCAGGCAGGGAAATTTCCGCGGCAAATTACTACCTTCGTCATTAATAACCTATTAATCTCACGGAAGAATGAAATATTCACGCATTTTGCTCAAACTCAGCGGCGAAGCACTTATGGGAAATGAAACCCACGGTATTTCCAAAAGCGTGTTAGAGGAATACGTAAAGCAAATTATGGAAGTGGCTGATAAGGGTTGCGAAGTTGCCATTGTAACCGGCGGAGGAAATATTTTCAGGGGAATGAGCGGAACCAGAACAGGTATCGACAGGGTCAAGGGCGACCAGATGGGAATGCTTGCCACAGTAATCAACAGCCTTGCACTCGAAAGCGAAATCAGAAACCAGGGCGGAAAAGCCAGGCTTTTCACATCAATCAGAATGGAACCGGTTGGAGAACTATATATACGCGACAAAGTCAGGGAGGCTTTAAAGGATAAAACCGTTTGCCTTCTTGCCGGCGGCACAGGAAACCCGTTCTTTACAACCGATACTGCAGCAGCACTCAGGGCAGTCGAACTCTCAGCCAATGTCCTTCTCAAAGGTACCCGCGTTGACGGAGTATATGCTGCTGACCCGGAAAAAAATCCCGGTGCAGAAATGTTCGACCATATCTCCTTCGATGAAGCAATACAGAGAAACCTCAAAGTAATGGATTCAACCGCATTTACTATGTGCCGCGACAATAATATGCCTGTAATTGTATTCAATATGAACATAAAAGGCAACCTCACAAAAGTTGTCAACGGAATAAAAACCGGCACTTTTATAAGCTGATACATGCTTATTTGTTATTTGAGGTATTTTACTATTTTTGTTAAACTTTAACCGTAACCAATTTACCGGATTATGAATGAAGAAATTGAACTCGTAATGGAAGAAGCCAGGGACAGGATGCAGAAAGCCCTGGAACATCTTGAACATGAACTTGCAAGACTACGTGCCGGACGCTCAAACCCTGCACTACTTGACGGAATTACGGTAGATTATTATGGCGTCAATTCTCCTCTTTCCCAGGTATCAAATATCCATACACCCGATCCGAGAACAATTATTATCCAGCCATGGGAAAAAAATATGCTTACAACCATTGAAAAAGCTATACTTGCAGCAAATATAGGTCTTGTACCCGTTAACAACGGGGAAGTAATAAGATTGACTATACCGCCTCTTACTGAAGAACGCCGTCACCAACTTATTAAACAGGTCAGAAACGAAGGCGAAACGGCAAGAATAAGCATCAGAAATTCACGTAAATGGGCTAATGATGAACTTAAAAAATTGTTGAAAGAAGGCCTCCCTGAAGACCTCGAGAAAAAAGCCGTTGAAGATGTACAGGAAATGACCAACGACTTTATTGAAAAGGTAGACAAAGTTGTAGCCCTTAAGGAAAAAGAAATTATGACCGTCTGAAGGGTACCCGTCAACCCTCTAACTTATCTTGCAGACTTAAACAGAAGTTTATATTTTGCAGCCGCTCTTTTACAGCAGGCTTACTAAATGCATCTTTAAAAACCTGATACAAGCGCCGTCAATACCAAAAATATCAACGACAGAAGTATAATTTTAAGTGCTTCCATAAAATATCAATTATAAAATTTGTCAATTTGCAACTTCCTCCTGAAATTCAAACAATAACACCTTTAAGCCCGGATGTACAATTTCTGCAGATAGCAATCCCCTCCCGGTCTGACAGAAATTTTTTTCTGAACTGATAATTCTTCTCACCTTTCCATATTTCTCTGAAAGATAACTCATTAAGATTTCCCAATACATGCATGGCATCCTTATCAAAACAGCATGGAATTACATTTCCATCATAAGTGATAACAGGATTCATCCAGAGCCGGAGACACCTGCTTTTCATCCGGCTTTTTAGCCTGTGGCCATTACCGTTACTGAAGTATCTACTGTATTTCCCTTCTGAGGGCAGCCATTTATCAAAGCCTTCTGAAGTGATAATCTGCATTGATTTCAAACTCAACTTCATTCCTGTTTCTGAAGCAAAACGCTTTATCTCAGGAATCTGATGTTCATTAACCCTGTTTACCAGACACTGGATTTCAGGCGCAAGAACAGTTTTTCTTTTTTTAACTGCTATGGAAAGCTTCCTGATACCATCAATGACCCGGTTTACATCGCCTCCTTTACGGTAAGCGGAATATGTCTCCTGATCCAGCCCGTCGAGTGATATTATAATTTTTCTTATACCCGAAGCAACAAGTTTTTCAATATTTTCATCTGTCAGAAAATGTCCGTTAGTGGAAACTGTGAGCCTTAAACCTCTCGCAATGGAAGCAAATCTGAAAAAATCAGGGTGCAGCATCGGTTCACCCTGAAAATAAAGATTGATATTAAACAGAAATGGCCTGAGTTCATCAATTATTTTTTCAAAGAGTCTCAGCTCCATAAAACCCTGTTTTCTCATAAGTTTACCTGAGCCTGCCGGACATTCAGGACACATTAGATTGCACCTGGCTGAAATTTCAATTCCTATGGCCGGAGGCAACCCCGTAATAAAAACTCTTCCTGTAGAAACGCTTAACAGATAAGAGCCCAGAGTAAGAATAAAATTAATTGTTCCCAAAAATTTCAGAATAAATATTGTAGGTGTGAAAGTAAAAAATTTTATACAGAAATTTTTCTTCCTTTTTTAGGGTAAATATGGGTGAAAATGGTCATATATGAAGGAAACAGATTGAAAAAGAAAAAATATGATTCAAAATATAAACCAAATTTTAAAAGCTATGAAAAAGTTAAATTTTATTCCGGTCTGCTTGCTGGCAGTTCTTTTTACAATTTACTCAGGGTTAACGGCATCAGCCGGAACACCGAAGGATAAAAAGAAACCCGACCAGCAGTCAATCCTTGTACTAAGGGGTAGGGTTGTTGACAAAGAAACACTCACACCTCTGGTTTTTGCCACTGTGTCAGTGAAAGAAACAAATGTGGCAACCGTTACAAATATTGACGGCGAGTTCATTATCAAAATTCCTGAAACAGAGATATCCAAAAACCTTGAAATCTCTTTTATAGGATACAAAAACAAAGTGATACCTTTAATTGAACTTAAGGATGATGGCTTCAGGAACATTATTACCATGGAGTCTGCTCCCATTCCTCTGAAAGAAATAATCGTCAAACCTATAATGCCTGATGTGATAATTGAACGTCTTATAAGTTCAATTCCTAAAAATTATCCTAATATACCAAATATGATGACTGCCTTTTACAGGGAGACTATCCGAAAGAACAGGTCTTATATATCAATCGGAGAGGCTCTTGTGGAAATCTTTAAGGCACCTTATCAGAACGATCTGAGGTTTGACGCCACACGTATCTATAAAGGAAGAAAAAACACTGATATGGCAAAAGGCGATACGGTGTTGTTCAAACTCCAGGGAGGACCTGTCACTTCACTTGAACTTGATCTGGTTAAAAATCCCGAAGCTATCCTGACACTTGAAGCAATGAAATATTACGACTACAAATTAACAGGGGTAGTGGAAATTGATGAAAAACCTAATTATATTATTGAATTCACACAAAAGAACGATGTAAGTCTGCCTCTTTTTATGGGTAAACTTTTTGTTGATACAAAAAGTTTTGCCCTTTCCGGTGCCGAATTCGGGCTTAACATGTCAAACAAGGAAGAAGCAACAGCCCTGTTCATCAAGAAAAAACCTCTTGGAATGGAGGTTACACCCGAAGTTGCATCTTACCTTGTCAAATACCGTGAACAGGACGGTAAATGGTATTTTGCCTATTCAAGGGCAGAAGTCAGGTTTAAAGTCAACTGGAAAAGAAAACTGTTCAAACCTCACTATACTACTATGTCGGAAATTGCTGTAACTGACAGAACAGAAGAGGAAATTATTAAATTTGCAGGAAAGGAAAAACTCAGATATACAGATATTTTTCTTGATGAAGTTTCTGCATTCGCCGATGAGGATTTCTGGGGTGAATATAATGTGATTGAGCCCGACCAGAGCATTGAACAGGCAATAAAGCGGCTTGCAAAAAAAGTCAAATTCAGCAACAGGCCGCAACAGGAAAAGTAATAATATAATATGACCCAAGCCAGTGAAATAGTCAGGAAGATCAGACAAGGTGACATAAGGGAATTTGAATCACTTTTCCGGTCTTCCTACACTTCACTGGTTAAATATGCTAACTCTTTTGTAAAAGATCAGGATTCAGCTGAAGAAATTGTCCAGGACCTGTTTTTCCGGCTCTGGCAGGAAAGAAAAAAACTGAATATCAAAAGTTCTCTGACAGGATATCTCTTCAGGGCAGTTCATAACAGATGCCTGCATTATATCGGACATCTGAAAGTGGTTGAACGGCATTCAATGGAAATGTCAGCAGGTAATCACCCTGTATCTCCTGAAGCTGACCAGGCATTAAATCTCCGCGAACTTCAGGATAAAATTGCAGCTGTGCTCGAAAGACTCCCGGAACGATGTGGAAAAATATTTTGCATGAACAGATTTGATGGACTGAAATATTCTGAAATAGCAGAAAAACTTTCTGTATCCGTTAAAACAGTTGAAGCCTGTATGGGAAAAGCATTGAAAGAATTCAGAAAAATTTTATCAGAAACATAAAACATGAAAAATATTTATAACTATAACGGTAATGAGTGGGAAAAATATGCTGCCAGATTGTCTGGTGAAAATGTCGACTATAATGAAAATCAATATAATAATTTACCCGTTGACCCTGTTCTCGAAAAATACTGGAAAAATGCTGAAATGAAAAACTATGAATGTAAAATAAATGTTGACATGGCATGGAACAAGGTTTATTCAAAAATTGAACAAAACTCAGTAAAAGGAAACAGTTCCAGATATGCCTTTTTAAGGATTGCAGCACTTGCTTTCCTTTTAATAGGTTTGGGAACCGGAGTTTTCTATTTCATTGATAAAATGCGCGAAGGAACTGTTGTTATAGCCACAGGCCCTGATGATAAAAACAAAGAGGTAATACTTCCCGACGGCAGTAAAGTATGGCTTAACCGCAATTCTGAACTCTCATTTTCAAAAAAACCGGAGAACAGTACAAGAAAAGTAAAATTAACGGGCGAAGGATTCTTTGAAATCAAACATGATGCCAGTAACCCATTTATTGTGAATACCGGAAAAGCCTCGGTAAAAGTACTCGGCACTTCTTTCAACATTATTACAAGAAACCCCGCAGGTGAACTGGAAGTTTTTGTAGAGAGCGGAACAGTTCTGATTACCATTTCCCGTGAAGATAGTCTTATCGTGGAACCGGGATACATCGGTAAAACAAATAATGACAAACTGAACAAAATTCTTAATGATAACAGAAACTACCTTTCATGGAGAACTGACCTTCTTGTTTATGAAGGAGCAAAACTCGGAGAGGTTTTCAACGACCTTAAAAGAGTCTATGATATAAATATTTCTGCAGATGATAGTTCCATTTATGAAAAAACAATTACGGCTATATTCGATAATGAGCCTCAGGACACAATTATTAATATAATTTGTACTACCTTTAACCTGAGTTTTGTGAAGGATGGAAAATTATTCCGTCTTTCTGCAAAATAATCTTTTGCAAAATGAAACCTTGCAATGTCTGGGCAGATAAAAGAAATTCAGGCATTGCATTGCTGGTTTTTCTTTCCTGCTCTGTCCTCTCGTATGGACAACAAAGAGTTCTTGACTCTCTTTTTACATTCAGGGCAGGAACAGTAAAAACAGGCAATGCGCTGAATATTATCAGTCAGCAAACCGGTTATTATTTTACTTTCGACAGTAAACTGATAAATCCTGACAGAAAAGTCTCTCTATCCTTTACAAGAACAAGACTGAGAGATATATTGCAACAGATTGTTAATAATGACTCCGTTGATTTTTCTGTAATTAATAAATACATAGTCATTTACAAAACAGCACCTGCTAAGCCTTATACCGGTGGATTACCAGGATGGGAGATCAAAGATATCTCAGGAACGATTACAGATTCTGAGACAGGAGAACCGGTTCCCTATGCCACAATCGGGATACCAAGAGTGGGAAAAGGTACAATTGCCAATACCAATGGGGTATTTCAGCTTAAAATATACCGTGAGTGGGTAAAAGATACCCTAATCATTTCACATATAGGATACGTCCCCCGGAAAATCCCGGTATGGCAGGCCATTGACAATGAGTTTAATATCAGAATGAAAAGAGAGTACATCTCCATACCTGAAATTATTATCCGCAATCAGGCGCCGCAGGAAATACTGAGAAAAGCCTATTCTTCAATTGCAAAGAATTATGGTACAACCCCTGCACTAATGACTGCCTTTTACCGGGAAGCCGTAATAAAAAAAAGTGAATTACAGATTTACTCTGAAGCTATTCTTGAAATCTATAAATCATCCTATTCATCTGTTCTGGCTAATGATCAGATGAAAATTCTCAAGAGCCGTAAAATAGAAAACATAGGATTAAAGGACACTCTCACGGTAAGGCTGAAAGCCGGACTGAGCAGTTGTCTTGTACTTGATGGCGCAAAAAACACTTTTGATTTCATTAACCCGGCAAATTTCTCACAATATGATTACCGGATGACTGATATTGTAAAAGTTGATGAAGGTACGGCTTTCGTTATTGAATTCATTCAGAAACCTGAAACAGACGACCCGTTGTTCACTGGCTCGGTGTACATAAATACACTGAATTACGGTATAGAATATGCTGAGTTTGAGCTTAATCCTGCTCTTATCAAAAAAAACCGGAAAGATTTTATCACCTATCAGGCAAGAGGCTATACAATAATGCCAATATCGATCAAGTATACAGTAAGTTACAAAAACATTGGAGGCAGGTACTTTCTTAATCACGTAAGGGGCGACCTTAATTTTACAGCCCGTAAGAAAACAAAGCTCTTTTCAACCTCATTTCATGTATTTTTTGAAATGGCAGTAACAGATATTAAAACCGACAGGGTAACAAGGTTCGAAAGAGATGAAACAGCCCCTCTCCATTCAGTATTTTCAAGGACAATCTCCAGATACGACCCCGGATTCTGGGGTGAATTTGATTTTCTGAAACCTGAAGATAATCTCCTTCAGGCGCTCAGAAATATGAAAGTAAAATTGCAGGAATTTTCAAAACAGGAAAACCGCTGAATAAATATACCGGCAAATAACTATTCATTAAATTTATCAATCTCCTTAATCACTCCCAGATAGTCAATTCCGCCTGCCCGGTATCATTCAGTATTTGTTTATCAGATTGTACAGCGCTGAAAGATCCGGAGTAAGAATTATTTCCGTTCTTCTGTTTTTCTGTCTGGCTTCCGGAGTATTCCTGTCATCAACGGGAAGATACTGGCTCCGCCCTGCTGCTGTCAGCCTTTTCGGATCAATCTTTGTCCCTTCAAGCAATACTCTTACCACTGTTGTTGCACGTTTCACACTTAAATCCCAGTTGTCTTTCAGCTGACCTCCCGAAGGGTTATAGGGAACATTGTCGGTGTGCCCTTCTATTGTAATCTGGATATCGGGATTTTTTTCGAGAACTGCGGCAAGTTTTCTCAGGGCATTCCGGCCATTGGCATCAATTTCCCAGCTGGCAGTCTTGAAAAGAAGCTTTTCTTCAAGCGAAACATACACCTTACCGTCTTTTATTGTTACAGAAAGCCCCATGTTTTCAAATCCCAGCAATGCCTCCGAAACTTTGTTTTTCAAATCCTGAACTATTCTTTTTTGTGAATCCAGTATCTTTTCAAGTTCAGCCATACGGGCATTTCTCTTTTCAAGCTCATAGGAAAGTTCATCAAGCGAAGCTTTCTTTATATCAAGATTCTGTTCAAGCTGGCGAAGGAGATCTTCTTTTTTCTGAAGATTTTCCTGGGCAGCCTGCAGTTCCGAAAGCAGACGGCGTGTTTCAGCCACATTCCCTTTAATAAGGTCTTCTCTTGCCTTCTCAAGATCATTAACTTTTCCGAGAAGTATGTTATAATCATTCTTTAACCGGTCTCTTTCGTTTCTGACATTCTGCAATTCACCGGCAAGAGATCTGGTTTCTTCCTCAAGTTTCTGAGCCCTAACTTCCAGTTCCCTTTTATCCATTGCAAGAGTAATATTTTCAGCCTTCAGTTGGTCTCTCTCATTAAGGTACATCTTACTGGTATCCTGAAGCGACCTGTACTTGGTTCCGGGTACACAGGAAACAGCACCTGTCAGAATCAATATTGCAAAATACTTTTTAAACATATTCCTTTTCATGCTGGTATAAATTAATGATTCGTTAAACTATTCAGGTTTTATGGTGTTATTGATTCAATATTATGGCAAAAATAAGAAAATCCAAGTTTTATATCAGGTTAATCCATGGGATAATTATTACTATCTTTGCAATTCTGGGATTATAATACAATTTAAATGGGTTCTGATTATCTGTTTTTATCAAAGATATCCGCTCCTTCAGACGTAAGGAAGTTAAAGAAGGAAGAGCTTGTGGTTCTTTCTGACGAACTCCGGAGATTCATCATTGACATAGTAAGCGCAAATTCCGGACATCTGGGGGCAAGCCTCGGAGTGGTAGAGCTTACAATAGCCCTTCATTATGTTTTCAATACACCTTATGACAAGATAATCTGGGATGTAGGGCATCAGGCTTATGGGCATAAAATTCTTACGGGCCGGCGCGACAGCTTTCATACAAACAGGAAATATAAAGGCATAAGCGGGTTTCCGAAGATGTCGGAAAGTGAATATGATGCTTTCGGAACCGGCCATTCCTCAACATCAATTTCAGCAGCTCTCGGTATGGCTGTTGCAGCACAGAGGAAAGGAGAAAACAGGCAGGTTGTTGCAGTGATTGGTGACGGTGCCATGACCGCAGGACTGGCATTTGAAGGAATGAATAATGCAGGCATTCAAAAATCAAATCTGCTGGTAATTCTTAATGATAACAACATATCCATTGATCCCAATGTCGGAGCACTGAAGGAATACCTGCTTGACATAACCACCAGCCGTACCTACAACAGGATGAAGGATGAAATCTGGAAAATGCTCGGAAAAATCAGCAGGCTTGGAGCCGATGCAAGGTCATTTGCCGCACAGCTTGAAGCAGGTCTTAAAAGCACAATACTCGACCGTAGCAGCCTGTTTGAAGGACTTAATTTTAGATATTTCGGACCTATTGACGGTCATGATTTACTTCACCTTGTTGACGTGCTGAATGACCTTAAAAAATTGCCCGGTCCAAAACTGCTACATTGCAAAACCATAAAAGGCAAAGGATATAAATTTGCTGAACAAAATCAGACAAAATTCCATTGTCCGGCTCCATTTAACAAGGAAACAGGAGAAATATTCGAAACATCCCCTGCAGGTTCACCATCTACTTATCAGGAAGTATTCGGAGAGACAATTCTTGAACTGGCACGGCAAAACCAGAAGATATGTGCAATCACCCCTGCAATGCCGACAGGATGCTCACTAAATACCATGATGAAAGAGTTCCCGGACAGGACCTTTGATGTGGGAATTGCCGAACAGCACGCTGTAACTTTTTCTGCCGGACTAGCCACACAGGGATTCATCCCTTACTGCAATATTTACTCCACTTTTCTTCAGAGAGCTTACGACCAGGTTGTCCATGACGTGGCACTGCAGAACATTCATGTAATCTTCTGCATCGACCGTGCAGGTCTTGTAGGTTCGGATGGTGCAACTCATCATGGCTTCTTTGATATCGCCTTTATGAGGAACATACCTAATATGATTGTATTCGCACCAATGGACGAAATTGAACTTCGTAACATGCTTTATACTGCACAACTCGATAAAATAAAATCTCCTATAAGCATCAGATATCCTAAAAGTAATGGCCTGCATGCCATCTGGAAACAACCTTTTGAGGAAATCGAAACCGGTAAAGCAAGAATTATTGCCGATGGGAATGACATCGCAATACTAAGTCTCGGGCATCCGGGTAACTTTGTGGTAAAAGCTGCAGAAATATTAAGAAAAGAAGGCATCTCACCTGCCCATTTCGATATGCGTTTTGCAGCCCCACTCGATGAAGATACCCTCCATAACGTTTTCAGAAGATTCAGAAAAATTATTACAGTGGAAGATGGCATCCTGAAGGGCGGATTCGGCAGTGCTGTGATTGAATTTATGGCTGACAACGGATATCATGCCGAAATCAGAAGAGTAGGCATCCCCGACTACTTTGTTGAGCACGGAACCTTGGAAGAACTTTATGCTGAATGTGGATTTGATGTGAACGGAATTGTAAAAGCAGTAAAAGAAATGACAGGCAAACAAGAGAACAGGAAAGAAAAGAACAACCCTAACCTGAAAGTAAGCAGCAAAATCACCGAAGTTAACACAAATAGAAGTAAAACAGCCAGTTGAATTACTTTCAGCAATATGTAACAACCACATAATATAGTATTAAAATTTACCGGCTATGAGAAGTTCTGTTATTTTTTTCACAATTCTTCTGCTTATAGTCTCCTGTGCTTCAGGTGGCAAAAAGGAAAATGAGGAATGGATTCAGCTCTTTAATGGTAAAAATCTCGATGGGTGGGTAATTAAAATCAAAGGTCATCCTCTCGGTGAAAATTACAATAATACCTTCAGGGTAGAAGACGGAGTACTGAAAGTCAGTTATGACAGGTATGATAATTTTAATTCCAGTTACGGTCATATTTATTACAAAACACCTTTTTCACATTATAAAATAAGGGTTGAATACCGGTTTGTAGGTGAACAATGTTCTGGTGGACCTTCCTGGGCCTTCAGGAATAATGGGATAATGTTTCACTGCCAGTCGCCCGAATCAATACTTCTTAATCAGGATTTCCCTGTTTCAATTGAGGCTCAGCTTCTTGGAGGCGATGGTGTTTCAGAGCGGCCAACAATGAATGTCTGTACTCCGGGCACTCACATTGTCATTGATGGCAATCTCATTACACAGCATTGTGTAAATTCAAAATCAAAAACATATCATGGTGATGTATGGGTAACTGCCGAGCTGGTGGTTTATGGCGACAGCATAATTCACCATATTGTAAATGGTGATACTGTTCTTACCTACACAAAACCACAGGTCGGAGGCTCGAATAAACCAGTTGATTATCCAGTACCCGACGGTACACTCCTTAAAGAAGGCTATATAGCGCTTCAGTCTGAAAGTCATCCGACCGAATTCAGAAAAGTTGAACTTCTGGATTTAAGTAAAAAAAATAAAAAATAAATTATATTCGCACACAGAAAAATTGCCCGGATGGCAGGGCCGAGCATTATGAGTTTGCCCGGATGGCAGGGCCGAGCGTTAATAAATTGCCCGGTGGGCAATTTTAGCGAGGAGCCAGACTGCAGGGTGGCCCAATTCCGCCATCCGAGTTGAAGAAATAACAGTTCTTTTAAATATTTGATAACGAATAGGTTGATTTGTCTGCTAAAAAATGCCCGGATGGCGGAATTGGTAGACGCGCTGGTCTCAAACACCAGTGGCAGCAATGCTGTGGGGGTTCAACTCCCCCTCCGGGTACAAACTATGTCGTTGCAATACACTGATAACTTTATCAACCGAAAGACTGAAACTTCGCTTAATTTACAAATTGAAATTAAAATACTCTTTTCAGGAAGATTTAATAATTTCATCAGGGTTTACCGGAAGAATAAAAGTAAATTTTGTCCATATACCCACCTCGCTTTCAACCCATATTCTGCCTTTGTGATGTTCAACAATCTCCTTCACTATTGAAAGTCCAAGGCCAGTTCCAGATTTTATATCCTTCGGAACATTTGAAGCACGGTAAAACTCATCAAAAACTCTGGGAATTTCATCTTTGGGGATACCAATACCTGAATCTGAAATTTCAGAAACGATGTAATTCCGCCGTTTTCTTACATTAACTTCTATATGCCCCTTAGGAGGAGTATATTTTACTGCATTTAAAAGAAGGTTCGAGTAAAGTTCCTCAATTGAATAAGGATTCCCTTTTATCATTCCAACCGTCTCATCAATGTATATATTCAGGTCAATTGACTTGTCCCTGACAAGAATCCTGACAGGAGTCAGTGTTTTTGCTATGACCTCCGGCAAGCTGAATTCTTCAAATTCAACATCATGTTTCAGTCTTTTCCTTGTAAGGTTAAGCAGATCGCCAATGAATTCAGATAGGAATCCTGCCCGTTCATAAGCTCTGTTTAAAAATTCTTCCTGCACTTCATTAAGGGTACCTGTTAATTCCGACCTGACTACCTCCAGGCAGCTCATAATGGCTGCAACGTGGCCTTTAATATCATGTGTAACCCTGAAGACGTACTCATTTTTAAGTTTATCCTTGTTTTCCAGCTCTATATTGGTGCGTACATAAGTTTCTTCACTTTTTATTGACCGGTGAATTATCATATGGGAAAGCCATACTACCATAATTGCTGTACATGTAAAAATGAATCCGGCTCCAAACACATAAAGCGGATTTTTATAGAGTTCATGGGAAATAAACCCTTCAAGGGGATAATGGGGGATTACGGAAAAACATTCAAGGATGCTCATCAAAGCTGTAAGTGTTAAAGCCAGAACAGCGTACATATAGCTCAGAAAAGTGGAAAATATTGAACTTGCAATAATAAGATGAAAGAAATAAAACAGAATAAGCGGATTTTCTATTCCTCCTGAATAGTGTATCAAAAGGGTAAGAATAAAAAGATCTGTTATAATCTGAAAATGGATATTACGTTTAATTCTGGGAATTACTTCATTACCGGAATCTTTTTTAATGCTTTTCAGGACAAAGCTGTGAAATATATTCAGAAAGAGCAGAATTACTGCAAGAATATAAATCTTGTTAGTTTGTACAGTTATATTCAGAAACTGAGAAACCACATAGTTTGAAATAACCAGAAGAACAATCGCAATCCACCGGATACGTATGAACCATTTTAAGAAGAATATATGTGCCGGTACCAATTTCTCTTCCATAAAAAAGGAATATTCCGGTTTATTATAAGCAAATCCGGGGCCTGACTATATTGCCAGCAATCCATCAACCTGGGCAAGAATCTGCTGGTCGGTAAAATGTCTGCCTTTTATTGCTGATGAGGGGCATGCAGCAACGCATACACCGCAACCTTTGCATAGTGCACTGATTACATGGCTCTGTTTCTTTTCTTCAATAAATTCAATGGCATTATAAGGACAAAGCTGGTTGCAAAGTCTGCAACCGGAACAAAGATTAGGATTTACTTCTGAATAGAGTGCATCTATCTCAATCTTTTCTTTTGCTATTCTGGCGAGGATTCTTGCGGCTGCAGCCCTTGCCTGAGCAACAGTGTCAGGTATGTCTTTGGGAGCAACACATGTTCCTGCAATAAATACTCCGTCAGTTGTTGTAGCAACCGGTTCAAGTTTGGGATGGCTCTCAATAAACCATCCATCCTTGTCCTGACTTATATTTACTATCCTTGCCACTTCATAGGAATCCTCACGGGCTTCCATTCCCACCATAAGAATAACTATGTCAGCAGGAATTTCGATAACTTCTCCCGAAAGTTTTTCATTGACCTCTATGAGCATTTCACAATCATCTTTCGGACCTGCTTTATGAATTACAGGCCTGTCTCCTTTTTCATACATCAGGAACAATGTCTTTGCTGCAGACGAACTTCTGTAAAAATCTTCATGGCCTTTCCCGAATGCATGCATATCAATGTAGACATCTGAGACATAACATTCAGGAAGGGCCGATTTAATTTCATGGGCATATTTTAAAGCTGTCATGCAGCACACCCTCGAACAGTAAGTATGAAATTCCTGGCTCCGGCTTCCCACACAGTGAATTATTGCAACATATCTTGGGGTCTTCCCTTCCCTTGTTTCTATTTTACCTGCTCGGAGCATTTTTTCAAATTCAAAAGATGTAATTACGTTGGGTAATTTGCCATAACCATAATGCACAATCCGGGAAGCATCAAATTCTTTATATCCTGTACATACAACTACATTACCTATTTCAACCTCCTTTTCAAGGTTGTCTTTTTTACCGGAATCAGTTCCGGCCGACTTAATCACCGCCCTGAAATTCCCTACATAGCCTGTAAGTGTTGTTACTTTTGACTGTAAAAAAAGATGGATATTTTTATTGGCATTTATTCGTGTTATTCTTTCTGTTAAGAGATCTCTTGCCGAGTAGAGGTATGGTGCAGTAAGGTCAACGCGAGCCAGATTGCCACCAAGATGATCGTTCCTTTCAACCAGATAGACAGTATAGCCTGCATCAGCAAGTTCAAGAGCGGCAGTCATTCCGGCAATACCACCTCCAATTACCATTGTGTTGGGGCACATATCTGCTGAAATACTTTCAAGTTCCTCATGAAGTTCTACCCGCAGAATGGCAGCATAAACAAGTGCTTTAGCTTTTTCAGTTGCCTCAGCAGGGTCGGAATGTACCCAGCTGCACTGCTCCCGGATATTTGCCATCTCAAGAAGGTACTGGTTCAGTCCGGCTGAACGTAGTGCACGACGGAATGTGCGTTCATGCATATTCGGACTGCATGCAGCAACAACAATTCTGTTCAATCCGTTGGCCTTAATATCATGGGAAATCATCTCCTGGCCGGGATTGGAACACATATACTTGTATGTTTTTGCCAGAACAACATTCGGAAGCTCTGATGCAAATTTGGCAACAGCTTCAACATCAATTATTTTTGCAATATTGGTCCCGCACATGCAAATGTATACGCCTATTCTGCACTCTTTCATAAATATGCCTGTTTATTTAACCACTAACGGATATAAATTTTGTACTGATGCCTGACGTGTAAGAGCCTCCTTGCGGATAGCTGCAAAATACATGGCAAGAGGCCGGTAAATTAGGTGAGCCCATTTACTGAATGGCATTCTCAGTAACCAGGGCACAGCACTCATCAGATGAAGAACATAAGTAACGTTTGCCAGCTCAATAAGGCCGGTCCGGTGAAATATATGCTGGGTAATTCCTGTTGTAACTATTAAAAACAATAATATCACAAATACCCAGTCGGTACCATGGGATTTTTTGTATTGTATATAATGCTTCTTGAAACGACCTCTTATAAAATATACCGTCCCGCTTATTAATCCTATTGTAGCGAGATACCCGAAAATATGTACTTTCCACTGGATTTCAGGCCCGGCCTGAAGATTCTCAATAAACACCATCACCAGAACAAGCATGGTAACATATCCAAGCATCAGGCCCAGATGTATTAACCATGGCATATAGAGAGCATGCCCACGCTTTTTTTCACACTCTGAATAGCGCTTCTGAGTGAAAAAATGCCATATGATCTGATAAAACTCCCTGACATAAAGCCACCACGGAATGTGAAAAGATGTCCCCCTGACCATTACCATTTTCCACATACGGAAAGCATTAATAGCCAGAAATACAAGCATTATTGCGCCCACTGACAGATCGAACCTGTGAATAAAGTTACTTGGCAGGAAAGCACCTTCTCCGTCGTATACCTTAATGCTGCCTCCTGAAAAACCATTTAATAAAAGGAAAGTGCCTGTAATCAATGCAACAATGATAATTGCAAGAACTTCAGCAGTCCGTGATTTATAAAAGAGTCTGGCAATTCCGGTAAAATCATACCGGGATATCAGCCAGCGTCTGATACTCATCATCGTTTCTCCGGGGTCAGCTTCACGCGGACATTGTTCAGAACATTGCCCGCAATAATAACACAACCATGGTTCAAGTGTTGTTTCAAGTTTTTGCTCCAGACCCATCTGAAGCAGTTTCATGGATTTCCGGGGGAATCTGTAAACCTCATCAGCATGCGGACATACCGTTGAACAGTCACCGCACTGATAGCAGAGCTGAACATCTTCGGCTCCATAGCGGTCCAGCTCGTTAATAAATGTCGGATTTACCCTTATTGCCATAATCAGATGGTTATATTTTATGTAAAGCTCTGGCTCTGGATTCTATCTCACTGAGTGAAAGACTGCTGAGATGACCTATGCCTTTACCGCTAGTCAGACTGCGCAGAACGCCAGCCGCAACAGCTGAAGCCTGTGCAACTGTATCAGGAATATCTTTAGGCCCCTGACACATACCTGCCACATAAATACCTCCCTTGTCTGTATCAGTTGGACTTCCGTTATAGTCAAGCTCCGAAAACCAGCCATCGCTGTCCCTCTGTATTCCCAGTATTCTGCTAAGCTCCTCTGTGTCAGGTGAAGGTACAAGTCCGACAGCCAGCACAACCATGTCCACTTCAAATTCAACAAACCTGTCGTTGATAATATCCTCACCTTTCACAAACATTTTCCCTTCTTTCATTGCAACCGAAGCAGAATGACCGCGCACAACAAAAGTACCCTCATGTTTGATTCTTTCTGCAAACTCTTCATAGCCTTTCCCGAAAGCCCTCATATCTATGTAAAATTCATACACATTTGCATTTGGGACTTTTTCTTTAATAAGATGAGCAAATTTCAGGGAATACATGCAGCATACACGTGAGCAATACTGGTTATATTTCCTGCTTCTGGAACCTACACAATGAATCAGGGCTATACTACGTGGGGGTAGTCCTTCAGGTGAAAATATCCATTCATCTTTATTTAGTTTTTTGTTAAATACTTTGGTTTTGGTCACTATTCTTCCGCCTGTTATCCCCGATGCATTTGTAAGACGTTCAAATTCAAGCGAAGTAAGTACATTTGGATAAACACCATAACCATATTGTTCAATCCTGGTGGCATCAAGAAGTTCATAGCCTGTGGCCAGAATAATATTACCCACCTCAATATCCAGTATCTCTTCTTTTTCATTGAGATTAATACATTCTTTCGGGCATCTCTTTACACAAACACCGCACTTGTTGCCGCCGGAAAGAATATATGTGCAGTTTTCAGCATCAACCAGAAAAGCGTTGGGAACTGCCTGAGGGAATGGAATATAAATTGCCTTTCTCAGGGAGATTCCGGCATCAAATTCGCTTTTTACCTTTACAGGACATACTTCGGCACACTGATTGCATGCCACACAAGAAGAAACGTCAACATATCTCGGGTTTTTCTTTATCTTAACCCTGTAAGCACCAGGCTTTCCTGCAATGGACATTACCTTTGATTTTGTAAGAAGACGGATCATTTCATGCTGACCTACCGACACCATTTTCGGAGTAAGAATACAGGCAGCACAGTCAAGAGTTGGGAATGTTTTATCAAACATTGCCATATGTCCACCTATAGTTCCTGTCTTTTCAACAAGATAAACCTGTTTTCCTGCATTTGCAATTTCAAGGGCTGCCTGAATTCCTGCTATTCCGCCTCCGATGATCAGGGTGGCATGGTTTACAGGATTACCTCCCGGAACAGCCGCAAGAGGGAAAGGGACTCCCATTACAGCACACGCTATAATTGCCTTTGCACGGTCCATCGCATTCTCACCCCTTGCACCATGCTCCTGAAACGATGCCAGATAAATTTCATCAGTACCGGCACCGGCTATGGCCATAGCCCTTGTAAACAATGGTTTATAATAACCCGGGATATCTCCCGCTATCACAATTCTGTCAAGTTTATGTTCCTGAATCTGACCTGATATAAAATTAACATCCGGCAATGGCTTAATTCTTAATATCTGAACTGTCTCAACTTCCGGTAGGTTGGCAGAATATTTGGCTATCGCATCAATATTCAGGTTTCTGTTTTCAGCAGACTGGCAGAAGAAGACTCCGATTCGCATATCTGTAATTTTACGTTAAAAACTATTTTATCCGGAAGAATACTTTAACCTCTTTTAATTCTTTCAAGCAGTTCACCGTCAGCAGAGCGTATTTCAAGAATCATCGGCATTTTGCCCGGCAAACTGTGTGTTGCACATGAAAAGCATGGGTCGTAAGCTCTGAAAGCCATTTCAATCATATTCAGAACCCCGTCAGTCACTTCAGTTCCTTTTTTAATAAGACCCTGTGCTGCCTTTTTGATTGACATACATATTGCAGCATTATTGTTTGTTGTACCCACAATAATATTGGCTTTGGTTACTATTCCTTTTTCGTCGGTCCAGTAGTGATGGGTGAGGGTACCTCGCTGAGCTTCAACTATTCCGACACCTTCTCCCGGAATGGCTCCAAGTTTTGCCCGCAGCTCTGTTCCCGTTATGTCAGGATCCATGGCAAGTTCTAGCAATCGTTCAGCAGAATAGAGAAGTTCGATAAGCCTTGCCCAGTGCATTGCCAGGGTAACATGCGCCGGCTTTCCGCCAAGTGTGTTGTACATCCGTTCATACTCTATTTGTGCAAGTGGTGTAGCCATTCCGTCAGCAACATTAAGCCTTGAGAGCGGAGTGGCATGATATACACCTGAAGCCTGACCGTCAATAAAACCCTTCCATCCTATTTTTTTCAGGAAAGGAAATTTAAGATAACTCCATGGTTCAACGTGTTCGGCAACATAATCAAGATATTCCGTCGGAGAATATTTGCACAGTTCCTTCCCTTCAGTATCAACAACCCTCACTTTCCCGTCGTAAAAATTTACTTTATTATTGGCATCCACAAGCCCCATGGAATGAAGCTTCAGTGAATACGGCCCGTTTATAATCAGATCTACATATTCTTTGTTATTCAATACAAAATCCTCAAAAATCTTCAGTGAGAATTGTGCAAAACCCACAAATCCTTTTGCTTTTTCAACAATATCATCTCTTTCCATTTCAGACAGGCCTCTTCTGACACCCCCTGGAATATTCATCACTACAAAAGTCTGGTGACCGCCAAGAAGAGCTTGTATTTCCTGTGCAAAACGGCGTTGTTTGATTACTTCCGTACCTATTTCCCTTCCAACCTTTTCTATCAATCCTACTATGTTTCTTTTTGCTGCGGGAGCATGGGGCCCAAGGACAAAATCGGGTGCAGCAAGGGCGTAAAAATGAGCTGTATGGCTATGGATAAAATGAGCCATATAAAAAAGTTCCCTTAATTTCTTTGCAGTAGGGGGTGGTTCAACCCCGAACACAGCATCGACAGCTTTCCCTGATGCCATATGATGACAGCCGGGACATACTCCGCAGATTTTTGCTGTTATAGCAGGTAGTTCTTCAACCGGTCTTCCCTCGCAAAATTTTTCGAAACCTCTTAATTCGGGAACCTGGAAGTAAACATTATTCACTTCTCCCTCATCATTAAGGAAAATTTCTATTTTTCCATGACCTTCCAGCCTTGTAATTGGGTCAATAGTAATCCTTTTCATTCTATTTTCCTCCGTATTAGTGAAACAGGAAGACTGAAACGGTAAAATAAACCTGCAGGGTCAACCACGTCATCAAGGATTTTCCTGATTTCTTCAGGGTCTTTTTCATCTACGACGCCTGCAATTGCAGCCATCATTTTTGCACCTGGATCTGTAACACCCGTCAGAGGTCCATAGCATCCCCGGCAAGGGGCATTTCCTTTAATACAGCGGTATCCGCAACCCGCCCTTGTTACAGGGCCCATACATAAAACACCCTGTTCAAGGAAACATGTCACTCCATCATCATTAATCTCCCATGGCCTGTAAAATTTCTTTATCCGCTTATTTTCAGTCCTTTTCCTGATGCATTCATCACATTGTGTTTTGTTTTCAGCCCCAATAACTGAACCCTTTGGTGGAAGCTCGGCTCCGGCTACAATTAAATTAAAAACTTCAAGCAGTCTTTCCGTTTGAGGTGGGCACCCCGGAATAAAATAATCCACATCAGTCACCTGAGAAAGAGCACGGACATCATTGTAAAACTCCGGTATATCAAGTATCCCTTCATCAACCTCAAATTCAGGCAGCGGGGTTTTCCCTTCAGGATTAATTACAGACTCACATTCTGAATAGATCCTTCGTAAAATATCTTCTTTTGTCGAAAAATTTGCAAGACCCGGAATGCCACCAAGATGAGCACAACTCCCGTAGGCAACAAGAATTTTACTCTTCTCTCTGAGAAGTCTGGCCATTTTCTCGTTTTCACTGTTTCTGACCGCCCCATTGAAAAGAGTAATATCAATATTTTTGTCAGGCATCTCTTCCACATCATGGTATTTTGTATCGAGTGCAATTGGCCAGAAAACAAGATCAGCAGCAGATAATATGTCATAAAGTTTTTCATGAACATCCAGCACCGACACACAACATCCGCCACAAGCAGATGCCCAGTAAACAGCAAGTTTAAGCTTGGGATTTGATTTCTCCATAAAAAATGTTTTATTATGTGAAAATTTTTACTGTATCTTTTATTTTACAGGGTCCCAGCTCTTTAATAGTTTCTGTAAAGCTGTTAATCAACTCAGCAAACTGCTGACCTTCACTTGCGCTTATCCATTCCAGTTTGAGCCTTTCCGGTTCAATACCCATCTGCCGTATGTATTTCTGCAAAAGCAGATACCTGCGAAGGCAACGGTAATTACCCTCCTGATAATGACAATCGCCCGGATGACAGCCACATACAAGAACTCCGTCAGCACCTTTTGCAAATGCCCTGAGTATAAATGTGGGTTCAATTCGGCCTGAGCACATTACCCTTATAACCCTTACATTTGGTCTGTATTCGATTCTTGAGGTACCTGCCAGATCGGCTCCGGTGTAAGCACACCAGTTACAGAGAAATGCTACAATCCGTGGTTTAAATTCCATTTTCTGCCAGTTTAAATTTTTTTAAGAAATGGCTTTATGCTTGAAAGTTAAAAAAAATAAATATAACCAAATAAATCTAATTGATTTTCTTGATGTTATTGTGATTTTTTTCACAAAAAGATTATGTCAAAAAGAAGAAAAATAGCAGGTGAAGGAAATTTCACTTAAGTTGCGGAAGAGGATTTTAACTCTTCCTTGTTCAGGAAAGAAATTATTTATTCTTTTTTTCTGGCCAGTTGATCCATTTGCTTACTTTCTGCTTCAGAAGTTCTTCAACCTTAATAAAAAGTTCTTCAGATTGAATAGGTTTCTCAAGAAATGAATCCACTGGCAGAAATTCAGCATCTGTTTCAGGTGAAAAATTAAAATAAGGTTTCTGGGTGTTAATGGCTGTAAGCATCAAAACCGGAATATCTGCATACTTCTTCTCCAGCTTTAGTTTCTGGGCAAAATCAAAGCCCTTTGCCTCCCCTCTGCCTCCAAACATCACATCAAGAATTATTAAATCAGGCTTCAGGGCATTTAACTTATCCCAGCCTTCTTCGGGATCATATGCACTTATGACTTCATACCCTTTCATTTCCAGCATTTTAGCTATGGCAGCAACAAGGTCTACATCATCCTCTATTACCAGTATTTTTGACTTCTGACTCATTACTGAAATCCTCCTTAATTTTTAATTCCATTTAACCAGAAACTGAATTTTAACAGGCAAGTTAAACAATTTTACTGTTTCCACCTTGATTTTTCAGTTTCAATGGTTTATAAAATTAAAAATAAATTATCAAACAACAAAAAGTAAGTTTAAAAATTACACTTTCTGAAAAACTCCTCTCTGCAGGCTTATTTTGAAATATCTTACAGGCCTTAAATAACTCAGGTCTGGCCTATGATACTTTTAATAATTGAATTTACTCTTGTAATAATTTTGTTATACTGTTTCCTGACTGGCGGTGACAGTTCTTCTCCGAAAACTGAATCCTCATGTATTTCAATTGCAATTATATGAATATCCGCTGGAAAACCGGGATACAGTTTTTTACCCAGTTCAATTGCAGATATAAAATCGGTATCATGAAGATTTGTGAGATGCAATGTTTCATGAAAATCAGAGGGTAAAAAGTGGTAAACATTTCCTAAGTTTCCGCCGGGTGTACGGATTGCATCAATAAAAATTACCCTTTCGTATCCTTTTAAATTTTCAATAATTTCCAGACCTCCGCAGCATAATGCCTCAAAACAAATATTACTGTTCAGATTCACAGCCGAAATTTCACGAACCACCCGTGGACCAATACCATCATCCGTCAGAATCTCATTGCCTATTCCCAGAATAAGAGTTTTTTTCTTATTCATTTTAATATCATTGCTTAAAGAAAAAGAACTTTCATGAAACCAAAGTCACCTGCCAGAAGAGTTTAATATTTTCAGTCAAAATTCTATACAAGGACATCTAACCCGATTCCGATCTTTTTCAAAGCATAACCTGTTTCTCTGGTATAATCACCATAAACAGTTATCCAGTGGAAACCTCTCATATTTTCAGCAACCTTTCTGCTGTCGCAGGTAAAACCTACTTCTATCTGTGAACGGCAGATGTCCATGAAAGGATTGTCAATTATTCTCCCAGGCAGCCCTATGTATTTTCTGAATTCAAAATCGGGCAGGATATTTGTTACAACCTGTCCTTTTTTCATTTCAACTTTAGGGGCTGCCCCGAAATCTGACTCAAAATGGGTAAGTATTCTTACAGGTTCAGGATTTTTGCCATCCATCATCCGTGGCGCTGTGCAGTGGGCAAGGGTTATCATATTATCGTGCGGATAGGTGGGATCGTTGAGAAATGAAGGTTTCCCTGCAATATTTGCCATCAGAATTCCCGCAGGAATCACAACGAAATCAGATTCACAGAATGCCAGATAGCCCTCATCATTCAGCAGACTCAGGGTCATACACGCAGTAGTGTCGGCCATAGGCATTATTGTGCCCATACAGTTATTTACAGTAATTGCCCTGCATCCTGCCTTCTCCATAAGCCGCCTGAAAATATCTTCGAGAATAAAACAGTTCTCCACATATTTCCGCTCAGTATCAAGAACAACCCTGCTGTCAGCAAGATATTTTTCACTCCTGCTTTTTGCTTCCGCAACCAGTTTTTTATCCTGTTTTGCCTCAACTATAAGCTTACCAAGTTCTTCATAGGATATTCCCTGAATGTCAAAATTATACTTTTCCTTAACAAGTTTCATTGTGGTTTCAACCGGCTGTGACCATGCTCCCGCTCCTCCTATTGCAATTATTCCCGAACCGACAGTGTTTTTCAGTCCGCACAGTGCCCTCATTCTCCACAGAAGTTCATCCTGCCGGTCAATTACCACATCTTCCTCATCAATCCCTTTTACCTTAAGAGTGTCGGTATGCTGGCGAAGATATCTCGGGCTTACTATTTCATACCACAGATAAACAGGCCCCGATTTATGGCGACAGAAAAAGATTATATTTTTTCCGGTATTGTTAAGTTCGGAAAAAATATTCATACTCCCGCCTGCCGCATAAATTAAAATAAGGTCCGCATCTTTTAAATCTTCAATGCCATTTAAATCCTGAACCCGTCTTACGGCAGCCACCGGAAGAAACTCAACCGGAAAGTCAGCTTCCGATTTCAGCATCTTTAGTTCATTGCCAATCCTCACTATTTCATTCCTTACATCTTCCTCGGTCTGAATCCCTCCCCAACTCCTCCAGCTCCTTTTTTCCCTCCTTACCGGTATCTCATACGTGAGCACAGGCTTTACTATCAATGGTTTTCTGCCTAATCTGACTCTTTCATCATCACTCTCTGATGCAAGTACTTTCCACGACAAACCCTGCAAGGTAATAATCCCCAGTGTTCCTGTACCTGTCATCTGAATAAAACTACGCCTGGTTAAGCCGTTATTCGTTAAATTATTATGGCCTCCACAACAACAGATTGGTTTAATGTTTGAATTACCGGATAAATCAAATTTATTTTTTCCCATATCTCTGTAAAATTAGTTTTAGTAAAAATTCAGAATTACGGGCTTTTTAACCCCTGATAAAAGTAATAAAATAATTGGATACGAACTAAAAAATTTCCACTGATAAAATTATCGGAAGAAAAATCTGATAAAAGGCTCATCTGATTATATAACTGAACTTTTATATCTGATTATTGTTTTCTTTTTGTTAATTGTTTAATGACCGTGTTTATGCCTTTGTTTGAATTAAAAATGCCAAAACTGGGTGAAAGTATTACTCAGGCAACTATTATTAAGTGGTTTGTGAAGGAAGGAGATACTGTAAAGGAAGATGATTCCCTTCTCGACATTGCCACTGACAAGGTGGACTCTGAGATTCCTTCCCCTGTTGCAGGTGTAGTCACAAAAATATTTTTCCGGGAAAATGATGTTGTTCCGGTAGGAGACGTTATTGCTCTTATTGATACTTCGGCGGGTGCAAATAAACTACCAGAAGAAGATGCAACCCCTGTCAAAAGTAAAACTGAAATACCAGATAAGAAAGAATTAACGCACACTGCTGACCTAAAAACTGAACAAGCTGAAAAGCCATCCCGGTTTTACTCGCCACTGGTTAAACAAATAGTTCAAAAAGAAAAAATTTCTTACGAGGAGCTTGAAAAAATAGCGGGAAGCGGATTGAACGGAAGGGTTACCAAAAAAGATATCATTGCATATCTGGAAAACAGAAAGGTTGTCGTGGAATCTGCTCCGGAGTATATCAGTTTAAAATCCTCTCCTGTGCAGTCATCTGCCGGTGATGAAATAATAGAAATGGATCGCATCCGGAAGCTTACAGCGGAACATATGATAAGATCGAAGCAGGTTTCAGCCCATGTGACGAATATTCTTGAAGCTGATGTAACCGGGATTGTTAATTGGAAAAATAAGATAAAGGATGAATTTGAAAAGCGTGAAGGTGTAAAGCTGACATATCTTCCTGTTATCATCGAAACTACCGTTAAAGCTCTCAAGGAATTCCCTCTGTTGAATTCATCGGTTGACGGATCAAGGATAATACTTAAGAAGAAAATTAATATTGGCGTGGCAGTGGCACTTGAAGATACTAATCTTATTGTGCCTGTAATTAAGAATGCCGACATGCTTAACATTACCGGCATTGCAAAGGAACTTAACCGGATTGCTACGAGCGCACGAAAAAATTCCCTTAAACCTGATGACATTCAGGATGGCACTTTCACTGTTACAAATTTCGGTACATTCCGCAATACTATCGGTACCCCGATTATCAATCAGCCGCAGGTGGCTATACTCGGGATCGGGACTATTGAAAAGAAACCTGCAGTTCTGGAAACACCTGATGGAGATGTAATTGCTATCCGTCATAAAATGTTTCTTTCACTAACATACGATCACAGGATAATCAACGGTGCATATGCAGGGGCATGGCTGAGAAAAGTTGCAGATTACCTTGAATCATTTGACCAGAACAGAATAATCTGAAAAATTAAAAATATAACAACATGTTATCAAATGCAAAATACCATATAAAACGGACTGACAAAACCACCCTCGAAAAATGGTACAGGCTTTTGACACTTGGCCGTGCTCTGGATGAAAGAGCACCAAATTATCTTAAACAGTCAATCGGGTGGTCGTTCCATGCACCTTACGCCGGTCATGACGGCATACAACTTGCCATCGGACAGGTTTTTGAGAAAAACAGGGATTTTCTTTTCCCTTATTACAGAGATATGCTCACCACCCTTTCGGCCGGACTGACGGCAACTGAAATTATACTTAACGGCATTTCAAAGGCAACTGATCCGTCGAGCGGAGGTCGTCACATGTCGAACCATTTTGCAAAGCCTGAGTGGAACATCCAGAATGTTTCATCATGTACCGGTAACCATGCACTGCATGCGGTGGGCGTTGCAAGGGCAATAAAGAAATATGGGTCAGATGTAGTCTCAATATGCTCAATGGGCGAGTCAGCAGTTTCGGAAGGATATGTTTATGAGGCTATTAACGGCGCATCGAGAGAACAGCTTCCAGTAATATTTGTTTTTCAGGATAATGGATACGCCATCTCCGTACCAAAAAAAGACCAGACTGCCAACCGGAAAGTGGCAAACAATTTTTCGGGATTTAAGAACCTGAAAATTTTCTACTGTAATGGTAAGGATGTTTTTGACTCAATGAATGTTATGACTGAAGCAAAAGAGTACGTGAAAGCGTCCGGAAATCCTGCCATTGTGCATGCAAACTGTTTAAGAATCCATTCCCATTCAAATTCCGACCGTCATGAACTTTATCGCGACGAAAGTGAAAGAAACTATGTTGCCGCATATGACCCTGTTGCTAAATTCAGGCGGTTATTACTCAGATATAAAAGGTTTACAGAGGATGAGCTCGAAGTAATTGAAAATGAAGTAAAGGAAACCATTAAAGAGGCTCACAGGGAGGCAATAAACGCACCTGATCCGGAGCCTTCTTCGGTCTTACGTTTTGTAGTGCCTGAAGCATACCCGGCCTCAAAATATCCTGATGGTACACATAACTACCAGGGCCAGCCTAAAAAGCTGGTTGAGGCTCTGAACGAAACCCTCAAAGCAGAGTTTCGTCACAACCCCCATACATTTATCTGGGGACAGGATATTGCCAACAGGGAAAAAGGAGGAGTATTTAATGTTACCAAAGGAATGCAGAAAGAATTTGGAGCTGAACGTGTCTTTAACGCCCCTATTGCAGAAGATTTTATAGTTGGTACTGCAAACGGAATGAGCAGGTTCGACGATAAAATAAGAGTTGTCATTGAAGGCGCAGAGTTTGCTGACTACTTCTGGCCGGCCATGGAACAGCTTGTTGATACTTCTCATGATTACTGGAGATCGAACGGAAAATTCTCACCGAATATTACCATCCGGCTTGCATCAGGAGGCTATATAGGAGGCGGCCTTTACCATTCCCAGACCATCGAGGGAGCACTTACCACTTTCCCCGGAATAAGGGTTGTCTACCCGTCGTTCGCAGACGATGCGGCAGGATTGCTACGTACATCCATCAGGTCCAGAGGCACAACGGTTTTCCTCGAACCTAAAGCTCTTTACAACGATCCCCGCACAGCAGCACCAATACCCGATGATTTTGAAGTGCCGTTTGGAAAAGCAAGAATAAGAATGGAAGGAGACGATATTGCCATGATAACCTATGGAAATACAACTATATTCTGCCTCGAGGCAGCAGAAAGACTACAGAAGGAAAAAGGTGTTACTACGCGTGTGCTGGACCTTAGATCCCTCAACCCCCTGGATGAGGAAACCATTCTCGAAACAGTTAAAAAAACCGGAAAGGTTATGGTTGTTCACGAAGACAAGGTATTCGGCGGGTTCGGAGGCGAGATTGCTGCCCTTATTTCGGAAAAAGCATTCGAATATCTCGATGGACCCGTTATAAGAGTGGGATCAATTTTCACTCCGGTAGGCTTTAACAGAATACTCGAAAAAGCTATTCTTCCCGATGCTGAAAAAATCTATAAGGCCGCACTTGATTTAATAAGATATTAAACCCCGACATCATGGAAAAAATTGCAATCATATACAGTTTCAACACGGTCAAAACAGCACAAGCGGCCAGACTCATACAGGAACATTTCGGCGATATACCCGTCGAAATGGTTAATGCTGAAGATATCACAGCTGAGAAATTTCTTCAATATAAAAACCTTATCCTCGGTGTTCCCACATGGTTCGATGGTGAACTTCCAAATTACTGGGACGAATTTATTCCCGAACTTGAGGAACTAAACCTGAAGGGATACAGAGTGGCGATATTCGGCCCGGGTGATCATAAGAATTATCCGGAAAACTTTGTTGACGGAATAGGAATTCTGGGAAAACTGCTTGAAGAGAGGGGAGCAAAACTTGTGGGGTTCACCCAGGCTTCTGAATACACTTTTGACAAATCCCTTGCATTAAGGGGGAATCAGTTTATGGGACTGCCTCTCGATTTTGAAAACCAGGCTTCAAAGAACAAAAAACGTATCAGAAAATGGGTTGAACAACTGAAAATTGAACTTATTTGAAAAAATTAAATGTTTTTTATTTCATCTTGTCCCATTCCCGGACAATATTATTCAGGAATTCAGATTTTTCGGTTTCCAGTTTTTTCATATCAAGTCCGATATATTCCTGAGCCTTTAATTTTGTTGTTATATCGGGCATTTGCACTTCCTGGTTGTATCCCAGTGATGCCAGCAGGCGGGAGAGCTTTAATCTTGCCTCGGAAACAAGGGCAATACCGTCGGCAATTAACCGTGAAGTTTCAACAGGCGAATGAAATGAGTTGCCATGGCCTGCTGCTACAAAATCCCAGCGCCACTGTGCACGCCTGATATATATGAGTATTTCCGTCATCTGTTCCTCTTTTGCACCGTAATCCCATGCCGCTTTTGCCTCAAGATGACACTTTACAAGCATTATCTCAAGTTTCCTGCGGTTTTCGATTATTTTATCCTGCCTCTGATATACATCATTTATTAGCTGTGCTGTTTCCTCCCTGTGACATACCTGGCAGGAATTTGCAACATTATTCAGAGGGCTCTGTATATGATGGTCTGTGAACTTCTGGCCTCCCTCACTTATAAATGGCATGTGACAGTCAGCACACGATACTCCTCGTGATGCATGAGTTCCTGTCAGGTACATTTCATAATCAGGATGCTGTGCTTTCAGCATCGGAGCACGGCTGAGGGCATGTGTCCAGTCGGAAAATGCAATTCCATCATAATATTTTTCCATATCTTCCGCTACTGTCCCATACTTCCAAGGAAAAACCAGATACTGCACACCATCGGTAACATCATGACTGAAATAATATTCCACATGACACTGGGCACAAACAAGACTTCTCATTTCCTGATGCGATACACGTGAAATGTCCTTACCCATATCATTGAAAGCCTCAATGAGAGCTGGCCGTGTAATCTTCAGGTTCATATTTTCAGAATTGTGACAGTCAGCACATCCGATTGCATTTGTCATCTCAGTGCCTTTTGTTTCCCATGTTCCCCGATAAAATACTGAAGGTCCTGAAGAACTGATCATACCCGGAACATTTGAGCTCTTACATGTCCAGCATGTATTCGGCATGGGGCCTAATGAATTTTTAGAAGGTGCTCCCGTTCTAAGCGTGCGTCTTATATCTTCAACAGAATAATAATGACCCCTGCCCTGTTTGTAATCCTTCGAAAATGGATACCCTGCCCAGAGTATTACCATCTGAGGTGATTCCCCGAGCATATCTATTGTTACACTGCCGTTATACCTGCTTCTGAAACTTGTATCAGATGTTTTCAGAAATGAGTAGTATTCCCTTGGGAATATCTCCCCCCATTTATCGCTCCGGGGCTCATAAGCCGGGAAAGTTATCTTCGGAACATATGCAAAGACTGCTTCAGCCCTCCTCTCAATAATTGATGATGCCAGCATCCCCAGCAAAAAGACCACTATCACAGTGAAAATAAACAATATCCATCCAAACCATGGCTTTTCTTTAAGTATTTCCTGTATTGATTTCATATAATTGAGTTTATTTGTTTTTTCTTACCTGTTTCATCCAGCCGGGGAATGGATACTCAGGCGATGGAACCCTTGCATAAGGCACACTTGCAAGACTGTTCACTGTTCCATGAGGCGTCTCCCTGTGGCAATCTATACATTTACGTTCTGCCCTGCCATGGTTTGTTTCCGTATTATAAACTGCCAGTTTGACATCAGTTATAAGCCGCGAATGACATCTGATACAGTTTTCCTGAACAACCTTGCTTCCGGCTTCCTTTATGAAAATTACCTGCGGTTCTTTTCTCATGGTGAATACTGCAGCATGCCTCAGTCCGTCACTGGTTTTAAACAAGTATTTTCTGAAAACGTTCCCGTGAGGCACATGACAGTCGTTACAGTTTGTTTTTTCACGATGAGAACTGTGAAACCATGTAGCATACTGAGGTTCCATTATGTGACAGTTTACACATGCAGAAGGATTATCTCCCATGTAAGAGAAAAACCGTGAAATGTATAGCGAAAAAAGAAAAAGCCCGGCAAAAATACCTGAAATAATTACCACAGGAATTCTCCATTGCGCGGGTGGATATATTTTCCGGAATATTTTCAACATGTCTTTTTTCTTGTCAAGCTTTTTGCCCGGGTTTATGCAGCAACACCGTGACCGGTTCAATGGTTACCAGACATCCTTTAGGCATTTTTTTCAGTTCAGGTTCGATAAGCCTGAAAAATTCCTCAAGCTTTTCAGTTTTGTCAATTATTTCAATCATCACCGGAAGTTTCTCAGTAAGCTCCCAGAATTTTGTTGAAGTAACGGCTCCCGAACTCAGCCCATAACCCATTATTCCCCTGTAAACAGTTACACCAGCAATTCCCTTACTTTTTGCCAAGTAAACTATATGCTCATAAAGAAGCTCATTACCAACCTTATCGGTATTGCTTGCATGAATTTTAAGTACACTGTCAGGCATGGCTTAGTAATTTTATTAATGATTTACCATTTAATGACTCATGAAAAATTTACATTTCTAATTTATGAATTTTTTAAGCGAGAGTTACCTTTTGAGAAATATTTCAAGATGTAAAAATTATTTTTTATTTTAACGGAAATTTCAAACACCTCAGAAATTTTAATTTTAGAAACCAAAAATCTTTTCTGACATGGACAATCATATAAAAAATCTTTATGAGGAATACAAAAGCGGCAGATCATCACGCCGCGATTTTCTAAGAAAACTGGTGATGTACACAGGCGGTACCGCCGCCGCTATGGCCGTGCTTCCCGCTCTGGGTGAGGAAATCATCAACCCGGATGAACTGCAGGATTTTCCCGGGCTGGTAACTGAGTTTATAAAGTATCCCGGCGCTACTGGTGATATACGTGCCTATCTTGCCCGTCCTGCAGAGCAAAAAAAATACCCTGCAGTGATTGTGATACATGAAAACCGGGGACTGGTCCCCCATATCCAGGATGTAAACAGGCGCATGGCAAGGGAAGGATTCCTCTCACTGGCTCCCGATGCACTGTCGCCTGTTGGCGGTACACCCGATGACATAAGCAATGTCGGCGAACTCTTTAAAAAGTTAAACAATGAAGAGACTGTCAAAAACTTTGTTGCCGCCGTAAAATACCTGGAAACCCATCCCAACTCAAACGGCAAGGTCGGATGCACCGGCTTCTGCTGGGGCGGCGCCATGACAAATCAGGTAGCCGTTAACGCTCCCACCCTGAAGGCCGCCGTCCCATATTACGGCCGCCAGCCGGCAGTGGAGGACGTTCCCAAAATTAAAGCTGCCATTATGGCCCATTACGGCGAAAACGACCAGGGTATAAACGCGGGAATAGCAGCTTTCGAGGAAGCCCTGAAAAAGGCAAATATCGAGTACAAAATATTTATTTACCCGGGGGCAGGCCATGCTTTCAACAACGATACCGGCCCAAGATATAACGAGGAGGCCGCCAAACTCGCCTGGAAAAGAACAGTTGACTTCTTTAAGGAGAAACTTACATAGGGTTACCCGTTGCGCCGGCGCCATTCCGCACCAACAGCATCGGCAAACGGTTTTATGTGCCGGAAAAACATTTTATACCCGGAACACAAATAGTTTAAACCGGCTTCGCCCGATGGAGCAGTAATAAACCTGTTCTTCGGGCATTCGCCGTTACACATATCCCTTACTTCGCAGTTTATGCAATACTGTGGGAGGGTATTGAATTTCGCCTGCCCGAAACTCCTCTGTCTTTCTGACCTGAGCATCTCCGATAATGTATCTGATTTTATATTCCCGATCAGATGTTCCTCGTCAACATAATGATCGCATGAATAGAAATCCCCGTTATGCTCCACAACAGGAACTCCCCCGCAGGTCTTTTTGAAAATGCAGAGGGTATGTTCCTGTCCGAATGCCGGACGCACAGCTTCCTCAAAAATCTGGATTTTTATTCTGCCTATATCTCCGGCAATCCATTCATCAAAAATAGTGCACAAAAACCGGCCGAAATCCTCAGCCGGAACAGAGATATCAGATACTTTCCCCGGCACCGTTACATCCCTGATAACAAGCGGCAGAAATGTGATGAATTCTGCGCCAAACCTTTTGAAAAACCTGTAAACCTCAAGCGGCTTCTGTACATTTACTGAATTTACCACACAAAGGATTTCATTTCTGATATTGTACTCCTGCAACAATCTGTAACCCGCAATTACTTTGGCAAAAGAGGGCCTTCCGTCGTTATAAATCCTGAACCTGTCGTGAAGTTCCTCATAACCATCAATGCTTATCCCGACATAAAAATTATTCTCAGCCAGAAATCGGCACCACTCCCTGTTTAACAGAACGCCATTTGTCTGAATGCCGTTATAAACATTATATGAAAAGGGTTTATATTTTTTCTGAAATTCCAGCGCCTTCCTGTAAAAGTCAATGCCGGCAAGCAAAGGTTCGCCGCCATGCCATGAAAAGATAACATCTGGCCCGAGACTTGCCTCAATATGCTGACGTAGATATTCCTCAAGCACATCGTCGGGCATTGTTTTATACTGATGTTGAGAATAAAGCTCTGATTTACTGAGATAATAACAGTAACTGCAATGCAGGTTGCACCGTGCTCCCACCGGTTTCACAAATATCTGAAAATCATTTGCTCTCTCAGTCATATCATAATAAAAGTCAATACAGAACACAAGTTAGAAAAAAGTTGCTTCCGTTTCAGGCCGGACTTTAATCGTATCATTAACTTTTTGTTTGAAAATCCGGTTCTGAGGCTGCATGAATTCCTGCAACAATTTCAGGTATCAGTCCCATTTTTACATAAATAGGCCTGACGATCTTCTTAAGAACAGGTAATTTCCTGTAAAAAAAGTATGCTCCTGTCAGGCAGGCAATTCCACCAGCCAGAAAAGTAAGACGGGTTCCAAAAGTCCTGGCAAGGACTCCGGCAATGAGGCTTCCGAACGGTGCAATACCCATTATAGACATTGTATAGAAACTCATTATCCTGCCTCGCTTATCATCATCGGTAATAGTTTGAAGAATTGTATTGCTTGAGGCAGTATGAAGCATAAGACCAAAACCAATCAATATCATTAATAACAATGTTAACGGAAGGAAGTTAAGGATTGAAAGAATTGTAAGTGCCCCTCCGGCTATTCCAGCAGCAATCGGAATTATTCTCCCCAGTTTCACAACTGTTTCACGGGAAGCAAGATAAAGAGCTGCAAGCACCGCTCCAAGTCCGGCTGCACCCATAAGGAATCCGAAAATTTCAGACCCTCCTTTTAAGACCTCCTTGGCGTATACCGGCATAAGTACCTGGTAAGAAGCTCCCATAAGACTTACAAGACCAAGAAGCAGAAGAATATGTTCTATAGGAGCATAACCGAATGCATAAGAGAATCCATCCTTCATATCAGTTAATATTCGCGACTTTCTCACTAATTTCTCTTTATTATTCACCTTCATCATTAAAAGGGAAACAATTACAAAAATGAAACTTAGAGCATTAATCAGGAAACATACCCCTTCGCTGGTTACAGCCAGTATGACGCCTGCTATTGAAGGGCCTATAAGCCTTGCACCGTTGAACATCATCGAATTAAGAGCTATTGCATTACCCAGATCTTCTTTCTTTTCAACCATCTCAACCACAAAAGAATGTCTTGAGGGAACATCAAATGCAGTAACACATCCAAGAACAATACTTAATGCAATTATTTGCCATAGCCTGATATCGCCTCTTAGAGTCAGAAAGGCAAGTATAAACGCCTGAATCATAGCAATTATCTGAGTTACAAGAAGGACTTTATATCTGTTAAACCGGTCGGTAATAACCCCGGCGAAAGGTGCAAGGAGAAATGTTGGGATCTGCCCTGCAAAACCAATCAAACCAAGCAAAAAAGCTGAACCTGTCATACGGTAAACCAGCCACGGCAAAGCAATACGCTGCATCCATGTGCCAATAAGTGAGATACTCTGCCCTTCAAAAAACAAACGGTAATTCCTGTATTTGAGAGAACGGAATATTAATTTAAACTTCGAAGATATGTCAATATTATTCAGTCCCATTTTCTTTATTTAAATTGCACTTCCGTTGCTATTTATCTGTTTGAATAATTATAAAGCAAACCAGTAATTTATTTTAATAAGGAATATATTTTTCGGAAATATTTTCCAGAGCCGGCGAAATGATTTACCAACAGATGAATCAGGCACGTCCATAAATCCTGTCCTGTTGCCTGCCCATGTGCCGTGATTCCAGCACTCATCATCAAGTTTTCCGTCAATCACAGGCCTTGGTGTAATCAGCCTCGATGTAATGTAAACAGGCTGACCTGATGAAGTTATAAGCATTTTTACCGTATCCTGCCTGATTGTTTCATTTTGCTGAAAAACAGCATAGAGTGTTTGAACCGGCAAAAAAATTACCGATAATATAATGATTATTAACCTGTCTCTGATTCTTTCCATAAGTAAAAAGACAAACAACTTAAGCTTATAAAAATATATAAATTCCTTAGTGCTCTTAAAAATTTTCAGTTTTTTAACGTAATCCTGCCAGGCTTAATGCCGGTTATATTGTTAAATTTGTAAGTATAAAAAAATCGAATACCTGAAATATCATTAAGATGAAATCTTCAAAATTATTTTTATCAGTCAGCATCATAAGCATGATGCTCTTTTTCAGTTTTTATGGCAGTTTTAACCTGTCAGGGCAGGTACCGATGACAGCACGGCCGGTACAGCCGGCACCCGATATAATCATCCCAACCGGAACCTCTTCTTTTGATCTTATCTTCAGGGTGAACGGCAGGGACGGCCGCCTCTACCAGGCATATCTCGGCAAGAAACTTTCCGACCCGAATGAGGTTTCCCAGTCAAGGGATGCCGGTCACCCGGCATATGCCACTTTCGGAACCGACAACCTCTTTGAACCGGCAATTCGCATGACCCACAACGACGGCAATCCTTCACTTGAACTGAAATATGTAAGCCATCAGGAAGAAAAACCCGATAACAATATCACTCTTACGAAAATAAAACTTAAAGACCCTGAATATCCGGTCGAGGTTACTCTCAACATCAGGAGTTTCAGAAATGAAAATGTTATTGAAGAATGGGCCGAAATAGTGCACAACGAGAAAAAGCCGGTTACGGTTTTCAATTACGCCTCATCAATGCTTCATTTTGATGCCGGCAGATACTGGCTCACTCATTTTCATGGCGACTGGGCCGAAGAGATGAAGATGGCCGAGACAGAACTTACCGCCGGAATTAAAATTCTTGACTCAAAACTTGGCTCCAGAGCCCACATGTATCAGACCCCGGTTTTCATGATTTCACTTAATGAAAAATCAGATGAAAACACTGGTGAGCTGATTGCCGGTACCCTGGCATGGTCGGGAAACTTCCGCATCCTCTTCGAAGTAGATGAAAAAGGTTCACTCCGGGTTATCTCAGGAATAAACCCGTTTGCGTCGGAGTACTCCCTCATTCCCGGGCAAACCTTTATAACGCCCTCAATGATTTTCACTTACTCCGGCAATGGAAGAGGGGAGGCAAGCCGCAACCTTCACCGCTGGGCACTTAAATACGGAATTCTCCATGGCGATAAGCCCCGCTACACTCTTCTCAATAACTGGGAAACGACATATTTTGCATTCGACCAGAATAAGCTTTCAGGACTAATTGACGATACCAGGAAGATGGGGCTCGACCTGTTCCTTCTCGACGATGGATGGTTCGGCAACAAATATCCCCGCAATAACGACCGCGCCGGCCTTGGTGACTGGCAGGAGAACAGGGCCAAACTGCCCGACGGCATTGGCTATCTGGTAAAAGAAGCCGGGAACAAAGAAGTGAAATTCGGAATATGGATCGAACCGGAGATGGTCAATCCTGCCAGCGAACTCTACGAAAATCATCCCGACTGGATACTAAAGCTCCCAAACCGCCCCGAACACTATTACCGCAACCAGCTCGTTCTGGACCTTACAAACCCGAAAGTGCAGGATTTTGTCTATAATGTTGTTGATGAGCTGCTTACAAAATACCCCGGGATAGCATACTTTAAGTGGGACTGCAACCGTATGATGACAAACACTTATTCCCCTTATCTCAAGGATAAACAGTCGCACGTTTACATTGATTATGTAAGAGGGCTTTATTCGGTACTGGAGCGTCTCAGAAAGAAATATCCGGATATTCCGATGATGCTTTGTTCAGGCGGAGGCGGCCGGGTTGACTATGGAGCCCTGAAATATTTTACCGAATTCTGGGCCAGCGATAACACCGACCCGCTGGAAAGGATCTATATCCAGTGGGGCTATTCATACTTCTTCCCTGCCATTTCGGTCTGCAATCACGTAACCTCAATGGGTAAGCAGTCGCTCAAATTCCGAACCGATGTGGCAATGATGGGCAAGCTCGGGTATGATATAAGGGTTAATGAGATGACACCGGAGGAATTGAAATTCAGTCAGGAAGCAGTGGCAAACTATAACAGGCTGAAGGATATTATTTGGCATGGCGACATCTACAGGCTTGTTTCGCCTTACGACGAAAACAGGGCAGTGTTGATGTATGTAAATGAAAAGAAAGATAAGGCTGTGTTATTTGCTTACACCCTCAATGCCAGGAAGGGAGAGACGTTCAACCGTGTCAGGCTTCAGGGACTTGACCCGGCAAAGGCATACAGGATTCAGGAAATAAACATTATGCCGGGTGTGAGGCGCACCGGAACCGAGAGCGGCAGGAGCTACTCCGGAGAGTATCTGATGAATATAGGATTGAATATTGGCTCTACCGCCCCGTTAACCAGTCAGGTATATGAGATAATCGTTCAGAATTAGGCATATCTTATCTCCGGTTATCCGCTCTGACTGATCCGCTCTCCCGATGGCTGCCGGGAGCTGCCGGAATGATATCTGTGTGCAAATATTCATTCAGAAAGATTGAATATTTAACAGATTTTAAACTTTTAATTGCACCTCCGTCATTATTTTTATAACCGGATTTTATTCAACCTATTGATAATGTTTAATTATCTCCTGTGATAAAAAATACCATCCCATGAAAAAAAGAAACCGTTTTTTATTTGTTATCAGGCTGGCGCTTTTCCTGCCTGCTGCGCTGATGTTAATTGCAATGTCAGGATCAGGCCGTTACGGTGTACCACCAAGGCCTGAAGGTCCCTGTGACATTTATGCCGCTGCCGGCAACCCATGTGTTGCTGCTCACAGTACAACACGGGCATTGTACTCATCGTACAACGGCCCTCTGTACCAGGTAATGCGCCAGTCGGACGGTAAAACTCTTGATATAGGCGTGGTACAGCCATCCGAAGGCGACCCCGGAGGCTATGCCGACGCGGCCGCTCAGGATGCCTTCTGCGCCAATACCTATTGCTGGATCACAATTATTTACGATCAGTCGGGCAAAGGGAATCACCTGACACAGGCTCCCCGTGGCGGTTTCAGCGGCCCCTCCATGGGCGGGTTCAACAACCTTCCGATTGCCGATATGGCACCGGTTACCATTATGGGCCATAAAGTCTATGGCACTTTCATTGAACCGGGCATGGGCCTGCGCGACGACGACCCGGAGGGCACCGCAGTTGACGACCAGGCAGAGGGACAATACTGGGTTATTAACGGCCAGCATTACAATTCAGGCTGCTGCTTCGATTACGGCAATGCAGAGATAGACAGTCGCGACGATGGCGACGGTACCATGGAAACCACCTATTACGGCAACGCCAATGCCTGGTATTTTGGCCAGGCCCCCGGTCCATGGATAATGACCGACCAGGAGAACAACCTGGTAGGCTGTGTAAATCAGTCCCCAAACGATAAATACTGCCCCGACCTGCCCGTCATAACATGGCGTTTTGTTACTGCAATGGCTGACGGCGAACCCCACCACTGGAGATCAATGGGAGGTGATGCCCGGCAGGGCGACCTGAAAATAATGTTCGACGGTCCCCGTGTTATTAACGACAGGAACAGTTATGACCCAATGCGCAAGCAGGGAGCTATACTTCTCGGGAACGGAGGGGATAACAGTAACGGTTCACAGGGCACTTTCTATGAAGGTGCTATGACTGCCGCAGGCACTTTCCCGACTAAGGAAACCAACCAGAAAATCCAGGCTAACATAGTGGCTGCAAAATATGATGTGTTTTATCTTAGTATCGCCCCTGCCGGGGAAACCGGTACACCTCCCGGACTCCTGACCTTCTCTCCCAACAGTTCCGGGAACATTTCACTGACTTTTACAAATTCAACAGGTTCCCCTGTAAAAGATCTGACTCTTACAATTTCAGTACCTGCGGGTTGGAAATCTGTCCTGCCGGGCTCCGCCGAACCCTCAAAAAAATTCTCCGGTGCTGTTACTCCGGGCGAAAGTGTCACTGCAATCTTTACAGTTACATCAGGCTCTGAACTTTTCAACGGCGACCTGACCGGAAAAGCTGTCTGGACCGACACCGGGAATGGTAAAACCCGTACCGGAACCACAGTGCTAAAAGTGAGGAACGTAAACCCTGTAAAGATTAATGAATTCCGTATCAGCGACGGTTCTGCTGAAAACCAGACAAACTCGTTTATAGAACTTTACAATGCAGGTGAGAGTGAAGTTGATATCTCCGGCTGGACGCTGGCACACCATCAGACTCAAATGCCCCTGTTTTCATCCGTTAAAATACCGGCCGGTACAAAGCTTGCTGCGCATGGTTTTTACCTGTTAGGCCTTTCAAATTCCGGGCTTGCCGTTCCTGCAAAAAAAGGTGAGTCTGCAATTTATGTAAGAAACACAAACGGGATGTCGGTTGGTGATGTTATCCAGGTTGGAACCGGTTCAAACGCTGAAACCAGACGTATAGCCGGTATCACAAGGCCGCCTGAACCATCTTCATCACCTGCCGGCGGAGTACGGCGTGGAGGACCGGCCGGTCTGACCACAATATGGCAGCCCCTGCCTGACGGCCCGGTAATAACAATTCCGAAAGGCTCCTCCAATGTACCTGTAACAAGCGTGGCAGGTTTTGAGGCTGGACAAAAAATGGCTATCGGTTACGGGGCAACCTACCCCGCTGTTTCGCAAGCAATCGAAAAATACGAAGTAGTGACAATTACCGCAGTTGGTAAACCCGGAACCCAGGCATGGCTCTCAATGGACGCAAAACCCGGCGACAAAAATATAAAAGTGTCTTCTGTTGAAAATATCTCGCCTGGAGACAAGATCAGACTGGATATAGCCAGCAGGGGACACGGCATTGAAACAGTTACGGTAAAGAGTGTCGGGACCCAATCATCACGCAGTACTTTCAACGGGCCTCTGACCGCAAAGGATGACCCGGGAACCGGGCTTGAACTTACCGGCCGCCTGAAATATCACCACGCATCCAATTTGCCTTTCAGCGACAGGGGAACAGGGATAAGCTTTACACCTGCAACTGCCTTCGACCACTCAAGCAATGAACCGGTTCTTGCTCTCAATAACATTATCACACTCGACCAGCCATTATCAAACGACCACGATATTGATGATGTGGTTCTTGATAATAAAGTGACAACAGCCGGTTATCAGGGTGAACCCCGTCCTGACCAATGGTTCGGAGGTCCGGCCCTTTCACCAATGGCCGGCAATATGGTGCTGCGCGACGCAAAAGGGAATGTTGCTGACGCACTTAACTATGGCGGACTTGTTGATCCATGGGCAGCGGAAGGCTACCAGGCTTCCTCCGGAGCCGGAGAAAACGGATGTTTCGTGCCCTCACCCGGAGCCGGCAGAGGCTTCAGGATGGGCGCATCAGCACCCGCAGTCCAGCCCGACAGAAGTGCAGGCCGCTATCCCGACGGTTACGACAGTGACTTCAACTGCCGCGATTTCATGCTGCAAAACAGCGTCAATATCCTTGTACCGGCGCCTGCAGGCTCTGTTAATATTAAAGTGGGAAGTGTGGCCGGTTTTGCAAATGGCCAGACAATTATCATTGGCTCGGGTAACAACCGCGAAACCGCAGTTATCGGGACTATTGGCACAACAGGAGGTACAACAACAGGCTCTGCAACTGAAGCAGGCGCAACAGTCATACCAGTTGCCGGCATAGAAGGATTCAGTACCGGCCAGATTATAACCATTGACAACGGTACCAGTCGCGAAACAGCTGTAATTTCTTCAACTGCCATGGGCAGGCGTCGTTTTGCCCCGGGTAGTAATAACCAGCCGATGGACACTGTCAAAATTACCAGGCCTCTGAAATTTGCCCATGCTGCAGGCACACAGGTATCGGGCAGCGGAATAATCCTTACCATGCCTCTGACAAAAGATCACAGAGCCGGCGATATCGTTGCAGGTAACCTGCCTACACCCGGCAGGCCAAACCAGTATTTCAGGAAACCTTAACGGAAAGTTGCCTGTACGGCCCTGCTTCAAAGGAAATCAGCCGTTGCCGTAATAAAATACGGTAATGGCTGAATTTTCAAAGGCTACCGTTATGGCATTTTCAACTACGCTACAAAACCCCCCGGAGGCTATGTCAATTTTGACTGGTTCAGGATAACCCTGCAAAAAATTATTAACTTTTATTCAGGCAAGCACCCGGTACCCGGCACCAGACATCAAGCACCCGGTACCCAGCACCCGGCACCCTGCACCTATCTGATCACTCCCAGCAGGTACAACACAGAAATAACTATAATTGTGAGCGACGACACCCCGACCGGGAACCACACCGGAGCAATCCACGGCTTCGGGATCAGAAAGAGAACATCAATTGTTTTTAATGAAGGCGGCCATTTGATAAGAATATAAAGGGAAACGTAATAGAAAAGATCCCAGAAGGCGAATGTCCAGAGAAACAGCACACCCCGTTCAATCCAGGTGGTGCCGGCCAGCCATGCAATTACAGCAAGCATAATTATGGTAGCCGCCTCACGGGTCATTTCAACCTTCAGATACCAGGGATCAATCCGATCAACTGCTTTTGTGTTTGAATCAGCATTAAGGATGCCTGTTGCTTTGCGCAGGTAAACCACCACAACACCCTCAAGATGCGCCATGGCAATCCCGAAAATTGAAAGCAAAATTAGTTTTATTAAAATATTTACAGCCATCTTAAAATTTATTTTAAAAAACAGTAAATTTTTTTTATAAGAATTAAAGCTATACAAAAATCTTTTTCTCCATTAATATCTTTATTTTCTTTTTAGCTTACTTTCTTTTGTGCGCTAAAAGAAAGTAACAAAGAAAAAGCGCCGGAAATGACAAGTCCGGCTTTTCGCTGCGCCCGCTACACTTTTCCTACCCACTACGCTCAAAGCCGTACTTCGCACCATTTCCGGATTCCCCACGCGCCGATTTATTAAAATTTTATACTTACTTATTTATTCTTATTCGAATCAAAAATTCTAGACTATAATTATAGTTTATAAAGAAAAATAAAATACTTATACTTCTTCCCCCCCGATTTTTCAAATCAGACCTTAAAGAACCTGATAATTGCAGAAACAAAAACTATTATTCCCGTAATTATTGAGATAATTGCCGCTATCAGCACGCCGGCGGCTGAAGCATCTTTTGCTTTTTTCAGGTTGATGTTTTCCTGTTCCGAAACTGCATCGCCCAGGTATTCAATTGCACTGTTCAGGCATTCGCATGAAAGTACAAGTCCGGAGGCAAGAACAACCGCTATCCACTCCCCTGCCTTAAGCCGGAAAAGTATTCCCGCAACAATAACTGCCGCTAAAACAATTAGGTGGATTCTGAAGTTTTTTTCACCGGTAATGATTATCCCAATCCCGTTTACAGCATTCCTGAAACTGTCAATCCTTCCTTTAAGAAAAGATTTTCCGGATGAGCCGGAACATCCTGCAGCTTTCATTGATTAAATTATTGATTGTTTTCCGTAAGTTTCTGCCTTAATGCTTCATACTCATTCATATCAAAGCCGGTCTGTGAGAGATATCCCTTTATTCCGCCGTAATGATTTTCAACCCTTTCCATAACATTTTCAATATTTTCCTTTCTAAGGGTGATGGCATCGAGTATCTCCTTTGAAGGGAATAGTCCGAAATAGAGTATCTTCCTCAGCATCAGCCTTTTTCTGAAGACCGGCAAAATATAATCATTCGATTTCATGAAATTTTCCGCAACAGTCTCCTTCGCTGCTCCGGCAATCATCTGGATGAGGGCACATACAATCCCGGTTCTGTCTTTTCCTGCCCTGCAATGTATAAGCAGAGGAGTCTGACCGCCGGTAAGAATAATTTTTGCAATTTCATTAAGAACAGGCTTTGCCGCATCAAGAATTTCAATATATAATTCATTTATAACCTTTTGCACGGCCTCTTCCTGGTTCTTTTTCATAATCAGAGGCTTTAACCGTTCCCGTGTCACCTTCTCAAAATCGAGGGGAAGTGACAACCGGTTCATCTCAGGTATGAAAACTTTTCTTTTGCTGTATTCATGAGGAGCCCGCAGGTCAATAATAGTTTTAATACCCAGGCTTTTCAGCTGCTCAATGTCTTTCCTGCTTATCCTGTCGACACTGGCAGATCTGAAAATCAGTCCTCTTTTTGGCTTTGATCCGCTGTTACCGGGCAAATCCATGGCATCCCGGAAATTCATCACCGACCTCAGAGGGTTGTTTGTTGCCAGAAGTTTCACTTTTTCACCTCCCATCCGTAATCAATATATTTCCATTTAAAGTCACCGTCACTAACGGTTATCAGCATGAATCCTTCCTCGTCGCCGCGATAGGGGCCACGCCACCAGTTGGCCGAAGGTCGCCTCCCGTTATCACAAAATCAGGCCTGAGTTCATTGACTTTAGCAATCGCCTGTTTAAAACCTGGTACTGCATTTCTCTCATATGTAAGGTGAATATCGGTCATAAAAACAAAAGAAAACGAATCGCTCTTTTTCTTTTTTCCGCAGGAAGAAAGGATGAGTAAAGCAATTAGTACTGCTGCAACTGCACTTTTGTAACGGATTATTTTCATGGCATAATGGTTTAATTGTTTACCGGTGTAAATTCGGAAAATTACACGATAAAAACAATCATATCCATTTAAAAGATTGTTACGTTATATTGCATACTTTTGGCTTTAGTATTTCCTTTCTCCTCAAACTAATCGCTTCATGCTTCATCCTCCTGCAAAATATTTTTTCCTGAAGAAAAGAGCCACATTTACCAGCATTATCAGAACAGGCACTTCAACGAGAGGACCTATAACCGTTGCAAAAGCTGCCTGTGAATTGATCCCGAAAACTGCCACGGCAACTGCAATGGCAAGTTCAAAATCGTTACTGCCGGCCGTGAAAGCCATAGTTGTTGATTTCTCATACCCGTTCCCCATCCATTTTGCAATGAAGAATGTAGCGAAAAACATTACTGCGAAATAAATAGTGTATGGTACGGCAACTCTTAAAACATCAACGGGAAGTTTGATTATATTTTCTCCTTTAAGTGAGAACATAACAAATATTGTAAACAGAAGTGCCACCGGAGTGAGCCATGAAGCTTTCGGGATGAACCTGCCGAAGTACCATTCGTCACCCAATCTCCTTCTGAATGCGAAATTGGTAATTAATCCTGCGAAGAATGGTATACCGAGATAGATCAGAACCGTAACGGCAATTTCTGAAATGGATACTTCGACGACTGCTCCCCTGAGTCCGAATAACGGAGGCAGAAGGGTTATAAACACATAGGCATAAACTGAATAGAAAAACACCTGGAAAAGTGCATTGAATGCCACCAGTCCGGCAGCAAGTTCAGTATCACCCCTGGCAAGGTCGTTCCATACAAGTACCATGGCAATACACCGTGCAAGCCCTACAAGGATAACCCCTACCATCAGTCCCGGATGGTTATGAAGAAACAATATTGCAAGCAGGAACATTACCACTGGTCCAACAATCCAGTTCTGGGTAAGAGAAAGCCCGAGCAGTTTAAGGTTTCTGAAAACAAGCGGCAGTTTTTCATACTTTACCTTGGCAAGAGGCGGGTACATCATTAATATAAGCCCGATTGCAATGGGAATGTTGGTGGTACCCGAGCTGAGAGAATTCCAGAATCCGGAGATCCCCGGGAAAAAATAGCCGGCAATAACGCCTGCAAACATTACGAGAAATATCCACAGGGTCAGGTACCTGTCGAAGAATGAAAGCTGTTTTGTTGTACTCATGATTACTTAATTCTCAAATTTTCCTCATAAAATTTCCGGAAATCATCTCTTATCTGATCCCTTACTCTCCTGAATTCGCTCAAAATATATTCTTCAGTACCCTTTTTGAATGAAGGATCTTCATAACCCATATGCAGGCGGTGTTTCACTTTTCCCGTAAAAACCGGACATGTCTCGTTGGCATGATCACATACAGTTATTACGTAATCCCATTCCTCATTTATATATTGGTCAACAGATTTCGGATAGTGCCCGCTGATATCAATCCCGGCTTCTTTCATTACCTGAACAGCCTTCGGATTCACCTGCGGTCCGGGTTCTGTCCCGGCCGATTGTACTTCAATACGATTATCAAACGACTGCAGAAAGCCGTGAGCCATCTGGCTGCGGCAGCTGTTGCCTGTACAAAGTATCAATATTTTCATTCAAACAACGATTTGGAAAATTTTTATATAAATATTTTGCGAATATATAAAATCATTTCGTAATTTTGCGAACTGTAAAAATAAATTTTTGTGATAATGTCAGAAAAACCACAATTCAGTCCCGAAGTATTGCAGCTTGCAAGACTGACAAAAGCGTTAAGCCATCCCGTGAGGATATATATTATACAGAAACTTATTAAGATGGATGCCTGCTGCTACAGTGGCGACCTGGTCGAAGAACTGCCTGTCGGCCGATCAACCCTGTCGCAGCACCTTAAGGAACTGAAATATGCGGGACTGATCCAGGGCGAAATCAACCCTCCTTATATAAAATATTGTATAAACAGGGAAAAATGGGAAGAAGCAAAAAAAATGATAACACTCTTTTTTAAAGATAATCAGGATCCATTCACAACCAAAAAAATAAAATCCCGTTCACATGTAAATATCACACCCAAATAAAAATCAGAAGCCCCCATTTTCAAATTTTCAGATTAACAAATTTTCAAATTAACAACTATGAATATCAAAATTCTTGGAACCGGCTGTCCTAAATGCAAAACTCTTGAAAAAGTAACACGTGAAGCGGTTACAGAGACAGGCATCAATGCAACCATTGAAAAGGTTGAGGATATTGTTAAAATACTAAACTACAATGTTATGCATACCCCTGCCCTCGTTATTAACGAAAAAGTGGTATTAAGCGGACAGGTACCAACCGTAAACCAGGTAAAAGAGATTTTAACCAAATTTCAATAATAATTATGAAGAGTTACAAGACTATTTTTTCCGTTATCTTATTGGCAATCTGTTTCTCCTGTACATCCCAGCCCTCTGCACAGACAGTAAAGCATGAAGGTGAGAAGGCAGCAAATTCCGATAAGATTGAGGTATATTATTTCCATTTTACCGCAAGGTGTGTTACATGCCTTACTATCGAAGCAAAAGCTAAGGAGTACCTTGAGGCTCTTTATCCGAACCTCGTGAAAAACGGGTTGCTTTCATTCCAGTCTCTTAACCTTGAAGACGATGCGGTCAAACCACTTGCCAAAAGGCTTGGAGTTTCGGGCCAGTGCCTTCTTATTGTAAAAGGAGATCAGAAAATTGACCTCACCAATGAAGGCTTTCTTTATGCAATGGTAAAACCCGACAAATTCAAAGAGATTATCAACGAGAAAGTTGACGGTCTTCTTATAAGATAAACCTATGGAATTTCTTACAAACCTGCTTGATAACAGCACTCTCCCCTGGCTTACAGCTTTTATCCTGGGCTTAATGACTGCCATCAGTCCATGCCCTCTGGCTACCAACATTACGGCAGTAGGGTTTATCAGCCGCGACATTGAAAACCGCAACAGGGTTTTTCTTAATGGTTTGTTTTATACTCTTGGCAGGGCCATAACCTATACAGTAATTGCTTTAATTATCCTGCTTGGAGCCGACCAGCTAAAATTCTCAGGTTTCTTCCAGCGCTACGGCGAAAAAATTATCGGCCCCCTCCTTATAATAATCGGCCTTTTCATGCTCGATATAATCAAAATAAATCTGCCTGGCATCGGTGGATTAACATCAAAAATGGAGAATAAAAAGAAATGGGGATACCTCGATGCAATATTACTGGGACTGGTCTTTGCACTTGCCTTTTGCCCCTACAGCGGCGTGCTTTATTTCGGGATGCTTGTCCCTCTCACCATTGCAAGCAGTGCATCAGGACTTTACCTTCCTGTGATCTTCGCACTGGCAACAGGAATACCAGTCATTGTTTTTGCCTGGATTATTGCATATACAGTGTCGGGCATCGGAACCGCTTACAGTAAAATCAAAACTTTCGAATTATGGTTCCGTAAAATCATCTCGGTGCTTTTTATTATTGTCGGAATATATTATATAATAAGGGTTTACTTTTAAAAATTTTATAAATCTATTTCGTGATTTCGCGAAATAACAATTTTCAAATTATCTCATTTTCAAATTTTTAAATTAACTGTATGGAACTTAAAAAAGAATTAAAAATACTTGGCTGGATAGCCGCAGTTTTTGCAGTCGCATTTTTCCTTCCGGTCGAAAGTGCCCGTTTCAATACGGCCGTTGCCGCCACTTTTGACCTTGTAAAATGGTATGCCCGCGAACATGTTATTCTTTGTCTTCTGCCTGCATTTTTTATCGCAGGCGTGATATCGGTTTTTGTGAGCCAGGCTTCGGTGCTGAAATATTTCGGTGCACAGGCAAAAAAATGGGTGGCCTATACTGTAGCATCTGCTTCAGGAACAATACTGGCAGTCTGCTCCTGCACAATCCTGCCGTTGTTTTCAAGCATTCACAAACGCGGAGCAGGGTTGGGTCCGGCAATAGCATTTTTATATTCAGGACCCGCAATCAATATTCTGGCAATTATTCTGACAGCAAGAATACTCGGATTTGAGATGGGTGTTGCCAGGACCATAGGAGCTGTTTCTTTCAGCGTAATAATTGGCCTGATCATGGCATTTATTTACAGGAAAGAAGAAAAGGTGAAAAAGGAAGAACAGATGAATATCGTGCCCCCTCCGGAAAAAAGACCAATGTGGCAGACATCAATGCATTTCTTCACTCTCGTTCTGATCCTCGTTTTTGCAAACTGGGGGAAACCCGGAGAAGGCGATACCACTAGTACATGGTTCTACATCTGGAATTATAAATGGTATATAACAGGATTTTTCGGCCTTGTCCTGGGTTATAACCTCATTAAAATCCTTAAAATCAAATGGCAATGGGTGCTTGGGGGAGTTCTGGTAACACTCCTGTCGGTTATTTTGTCCAACGCATTTATTGACAACGCAAAAATCAGACCTCTTGTACCCGTACTTACAGGCATTATTGCACTTGCCGTAATCACTCTGAAAGATAAGAATGATGAAGAGAACAGGAGCTGGACACTTGCCACATGGGATTTCGCAAAACAGATATTGCCTTTACTGGCGATCGGCGTAGTCACTGCAGGTTTTCTGCTCGGTTCAACTCACGACGGGAAAGCTATTGCCGGTGTGATTCCCAACGAATGGATATCGGCCCTGGTTGGAGGCAATTCAGTTTTTTCCAACTTTTTCTCATCAGTTGTCGGAGCTTTCATGTATTTCGCCACACTCACCGAAGTGCCTATACTTCAGGGATTAATAGCTTCCGGAATGGGTAAAGGACCTGCCCTGGCACTTCTTCTTGCCGGACCATCATTATCATTGCCAAATATGCTGGTCATAAGGGGTGTCATAGGCACACAGAAAACTGTTGTTTATGTAACCCTGGTGGTTGTAATGGCTACGATTACAGGGCTGATCTATGGTTCAATTTTTTAATAATTAATATCTTACTCTATGGAAACAAAAAAGACTCCAATGGAATTGCTGAAGGAATTCGCTCCGGAATTTGCCCAGCACCAGATGAATGACAAAGCTCTTCTTTTCGAGAACGAAAAATACCAGGCAGTGCCGAAAAAATACAAGCTTCTTGCAGGCATCACAGCTGCTGCTGCACTTGGCTCGGACACTTGTGTAAGAATGTGGGTTAAACAGGCAAAAGATGCCGGGATAACTAATCCTGAAATTGTCGAAGCAATAATGGTTGCAAGGTACATGAAGCAGGCCGTTGTGAATGATACCGTGGCAAACACCCTTTCGTTACTGTCAGAGGATAAAATATAATTAGCAAAAATGAACAATCTCAGAGAAAGTGGAACCCGTTTAAAAGAATTACTTGGTATGGGATCGTACCCGGTAGGTGTCAAATTCTTATCCGGTGATGACAAAATTCCACTGAACTCAGAAAAACTGTCAGGGTACCGTTATTGCCAGGCTCTTATGAAGGCAAGGCTCGGTGAGCATGTGCTTCTTGATGCTGAAGGTATTGCCTGTCCGGCTGCAGCAGCTGCTTTTGGATTTAAAAAACTGCCTGACGGATTAAAAACAGGCAAAGGGCTGGTAGGTTTCGGTATTGCTAATAATGAAAGTACAGGCCAGAATATGTTTAAGGGTATGGCACACTTAACACCCGGCACTCTGAAGGCCTTATATCTTTTCCCGGTTGAGACTGCAGAAATTGAACCTGATATAGTAGTGGTTGAAGATGAAACCGAAAAACTGATGTGGATTGCCCTGGCATATCTCAATGCTCAGGGAGGTAAACATGTCGAAAGCAGCACGGCGATACTTCAGGCTACTTGTGTTGACGCCACAATAATTCCTTTTAAGAAGCAGAAGTTTAATATGAGTATGGGATGTTATGGCTGCCGTGATGCAACAGATATTGGAAATAATGAAACGGTTCTGGGATTTCCTTTTAAAGATTTCTTTCCTATTGTTGAAAACCTTGAGTTTCTGAACAGGAAGGCCATCCCGAATTCGCGTGGCAAAAATGCGTTGGCAATGTTAAAAAGAAAAAAAGCAGAAGAAATAAGCAAAACAGATCCTTTTAAAAATCATTCAAATGGAACAGTTTAAATACCTCGATGCAAAAACAATCGAACTCGCCGGTATTGCAGCATCTATAGCAGGAGGCTGCCGTCCTTGCCTCGATTATCATTTTAAAAAAGCTATTGAGGTCGGCTGTACCATTGAACAGGCTAAAGAAGCAATCGAATTAGGTAAGATGATAAAGCAAAGGCCGGTAAAAGATATATATGAGCAGGCTGAAAAATTAATTGGAAACTACATTAAAAAATAAAATGATGAAAACAATTGAAATTATCCTTAAAGGAGGGCTGAAGAGTTGTTGTTCAACTTATTCAGCTGACGATCTGAAGAACTATACCAAAAGCTGGTTTGAAGATGTGCCGGAACTGAAATTTGATATCATTGATATTGAAAAAGATTTTTATGAAACCGGCCCGATTGCCGATGCCGCCTATAAACATTTCGGCAATGCAATTTTCCCTCTCACTTATTTAAACAATCAATTGATTGCCATAGGATATTTCCCCGGGAAGGATGAATGCCTCCGGATGATTGAGAATCCCGAACCGGTTACTATTGAAGAAATTGAGGAAGAAGCCGGAAGAATTAAAGAACAATCAGATAAATCTGAATAAATCAGTAGTGAATTTATCTAAAATTCTATGCTTGAATACAAAATAACAGCAATCGGAACTCCTCCCGGATCAGCTACAGCCGTGGCAAATAAGTCGGAAATAAAGTTCGATGCCACTTCGGGGCGTGATGATGTTTTGCCTAACCCGGCAGAATTACTATTGGCATCACTGGCAGCCTGTATATTAAAAAATGTACAACGCTATTCAGAAATCCTTAAAATACCGTATAAGGGTGCGAGGATAACCATCAATGGTATACGAAATGACAACCCTCCTTATATGAAAGAGATAAACTATCTTCTTGAGGTAAGTACAGATGCAGATGAAAAGAAAATACAAAACTGGCACAGGAATATCCTGAAATTCGGAACAATTACAAACACGCTCATGCGTGCCTGTGAAATAAAAGGTAATATGATAAAAATTTCAAACCATTAAAATTTAAAATTATGGCATGGTTAACAGATTATCCAAGAGAACAGGTCAACTGGAACCCGACTGTTGATCTCAGCAAATGTACCCAATGTGGTATGTGTATGAATTGCGGGAAACAAGTCTTTACGTGGACCACGAAAGGGCCTGAAGTAACAAACCCTAATAGCTGCACTATTGGCTGCACAACCTGTGCAAATCTTTGTGAAGGTGAAGCTATTACATTCCCAAGCAAAAAGGCTTTGAGGGAATTATATGAAAAAGAGCATCTTTGGG
>Ga0078972_1003166_pt1 | contig 50317 bp, 44 predicted proteins | sample YelNatPaOPGAMG01_FD_67568 | JGI IMG/M metagenome (GOLD analysis project Ga0078972, IMG submission 67568) | Hot spring thermophilic microbial communities from Obsidian Pool, Yellowstone National Park, USA - OP-RAMG-01 (SPADES assembly) (version 2) | ecosystem: Environmental > Aquatic > Thermal...
AAGCCCGTAAAGCGCCGCCCTCGTTTCGATGTTCTCCCTGACCGAAAGCAAGTCGTCGAGCACCGATTCCTGAAAAACCGCGCCGATTACGCCGCGCACCTTCGGGCCCTCCCGCGACGCGTCGAAGCCCGCGACGCTGACGCTCCCGCCCGTGATCTCAGTGGTCGTGCAGATCGAGTTTATCGTACTCGACTTTCCCGCGCCGTTCGGCCCCAAAAACGCGAACAGAGTCCCCTCCTCGACGTCGAACGAAACATTGTCCACCGCGAGAACGTCGCCGTACTTCTTTACCAGCCCGCGCACTTCGATTGCGTTTGCCAAACGCTTCACCTCCGTATAAAATATCAGCAGATTATATCACGGATACCGCGATGTTTTCAATCGTTTTCGTTGCGGCAAAAGGATGATAAAATACGCCTGAAGGATAATAAGATGCGCTTGTTCATAGGGATAAAAACGGGATGCGAAGACTATCTCGCCGAATTGCAGCGGCGGCTCTCCGAGCTCGGGCGCGGAAGGCTCACCGAAAGGGACAACCTGCACATCACGCTGAAATTCTTGGGCGAAGTCCCGCCGCACAGAGTAAAGGAAATCTGCGGCGCAATGGCGGGAGTAAGCGGCCGTCCGATGTCTCTTAAATGCCTTGGAGTACATGTATTCAACAGCAAAGGAATAATATCATGCGGCGTAGGCGGCGATACCGCGGCGCTTCGCGCGCTCGCGGCAAAGCTCGAAGCCGCGCTCGAAACGATAGGGTTCCCTAAGGAAAACCGCCCGTTTCGAGCGCATATAACGCTCGCGCGAGATTTCAGGCCGAACCCCGGCGCGGACGTAGAGTCGATACCGTTCTGCGGCAAGGCGTTTTCCGTAAAGGAAATGATACTGTTCGAGAGCGCGCACGTCGGAGGCAGGCTTGCGTACCTGCCGCTTTATACGCAGCAATTAAGATAAAAGACAGCCTCGGGGCATCCCCGAAGGCTGTCTTTGAACAAGCGATATGGTTATTCCGCTGGAAGCGCCTTTTTTTCTTTACCGTTCTTTGATGTCATAAGAGACACGACCACGAGCGTCAGGAAACTTAAGGGCACGGACACGATCGCGGGATTATTGATCGGCACCGGAGCCTTGACTCCTACGAGATGGTAAACGCTGTTATAGGTCTCCTGAGAAAGCAGTATAAGCGCCATCGAAACCGCGAGGCCGACGATTATTCCCGCTATTACGCCCTGTTTCGTGGTTTTTTTCCAGAAGAGGATCATGATGATCGCCGGAAGGTTGGCGGATGCGGCGACGGCGAACGCCCAGCCGACAAGGAACGATACGTTCATCCCCTGGAAAACGAGGCCTAACAGGATCGCCACGGTCCCGACGCTCAACGCCGCGATACGCGTCGCCCTGACTTTCTTCCTGTCGTCCATGTTCTTGCCCGCGTAACGGTCCATCAGGTCGTGCGATACCGCGCCGGACGAGGCGACGATGAGGCCGCTCACCGTGCCGAGCACGGTCGCGAACGCGAGCGCCGAAATTATCGCGAAGATCAGTATCCCGAAGGACTTCGCGAGAAGCGGAGCCGACATGTTGTCGTTAGTTAAGTCTATTACGCCGTTGACCATCGCGCCCAGCCCCATATACAGAGTGAGCACGTAAAACAACCCGATAACCGCGATAGCCACTATCGTCGATTTTCTTGCCGACGCGGGATTGGGAACGGTATAGTACCTGATAAGTATGTGGGGCAAAGCCGCTGTGCCGAGGAAAAGCGCAAGCATCAGGGACACGAAATCAATCTGCTGCATCGGAGTCGCGCCCTTTTCGGAATCCACCTTGTATTTTAGCCCCGGCTTTAAAACGTCTTCCCCTGCGGTCGGGATCTGGTAATATATCGTCGTGACCCCGCTGTCGTCTGAAACCACCGTCTTGCCCCAGCGGATTACCGTCCCTTCCTTGATGGTGCCGATAAACGAAAACAGATCCAGCTTGCCCGTTTCTTTTACAGGCTCCCCGTCTTTCATTATTTCGGACATGTTGCCTACCTGATAGAACGCCCCGGCTTCTTTCGGAAGCCCGTTATACAGAGTCCGCCCGTCGTTTCGCGCCGCGATCGTCTGCGTCTCGGTTAGTTCCATCGTTTTGTCGTTTATAAGCCATACGGTTTCCAGCCCGTCCTTTTTAAGCGTGGCAAAATGCAGCCCCGACGCGTCCTTGAAATCGTTCACGACGGTATAGGCGCCGTCTTCGACGGCCACCGCGTTTTCAGCTACGCTTGCCGCTTTGAGCGTAACAAAATCATGGTATTTTACGTCTCCGCCCTGATCCGGCGCCGTTGAGATTCCGCGGGACATGATCAGAAAGACGAGCACTAACGAGAATAATATCAGCATCCCGCCTTTCAAGAACTGCACGTATGTGGTTGACGCCATCCCCGCGGTGGTTACTATTATGATAACGATGACGCCCACGCCGACTACGCCTACCCAGTACGGCAGCCCGAACAGCGGGGTAACGAGGCTTCCCGCTCCGACCATTTGGGGTATAAGGTAGAACAGCGATACCATAAGCGTGCTGACGGCCGCCCATAGCTTGATCCCCTTCGAATCGAATTTTGAGTCGAGAGCGTCGGCGAACGTGTATTTCCCCATGCGCTTCATAGGCTCGGCTATTACGAACAGCGCGACGACCCATCCCGCGAGGTACCCGATCGAATACAGGAACCCGTCATATCCGTAAATCGCTATCATGCCGCAGATGCCTAAGAAAGACGCGGCGGAAAGGTAATCTCCGGCGAAGGCTATGCCGTTGACCGACCAGTGTATCTTTCCGCCTGCCGCGAGGTAGCCGCAGGCGGTTCTGGCTTTTCGCGCAAAATGGAACGAGATTCCTAATACCAGGGCGACGATTATCGCGAATATCACTATTGCCCAAGGCGAAGCTTCGTAAATCATTTATCCTCACACCCCTCGTTCTCGTCTTCTTCCTTGTCGAAAAGCTGCTCCGCGCGCGTGCTTATATGGTTATACGCGAAAGCAAGCAGCATAGCGAAGAGAATCAGGCCGAAGCCGTAGACTATCGCCATGTTGAAATCGCCGATGTCAATCCCCATAAATCTCGGGCTGAAAACGTTGATTATTATGAAGCCGGCGTAAACGATGGCGTATAAAAAAAACAACCATTTTCCCAAAAGCTCTTTGATCGTGGCGGATTTGTCCTTTTTCCACTCTGAGGGAGGTCCGTGCATGTTGTCTCTCCTTTCAAAAATGCATATTTTGTTTGTTTTAATTGCATAACCGATAAATTTGAGGACCCCGTTTTGATCGGGTTTTCCGTCTCTGATATTACTTTTTACATTACTTTTTTAATCGAAAATTGTCAATAAAAAATATTTAGAATATCTAACATTTTTGCATTTTTTAAAAGCAAAATATGCATTTTTATACGGCGGGACATTTTAATTTACATAATTTGATCCGATATGAAAATTAGTGCGAATTATAACGAATTTTAAGAGCGGGGGCTTATAAAACTATTCCGCTATTGCGCTCCTGGCCGACCGCAAGGGGTAAATCGAAAGCGATACGTTCCTTAGCGGACTACGCGCAGGGCGGGGACTGTTCATTCCGTTTTAACTCATGGAATCATTTTTCTCCCGTATATCATCCCTATCGTTCCCGCCATGAACGCAAGCTTCAGTGCGCGGGGAATGAAAATAGACTTGCTCGTATCCTCAAAAAAAACCTCCCGCGCCCCCCATTCCCTCATCAAGGCAAGAAGACCGTCGATTTCTCCGAAATAGGGCCTGATATTAAAAAGGTCTTGCAGCACGAAGTATCCGCCGGGCTTTACGGCCCTCAACGCTTCTTTCAACAGCAAACGTTTATCCCTTGCGTCCTTAACTTCGTGAAACGTGAGATTGCTTACAACGAGATCGAACGCGCCGTCGGCGAAAGGAAGCTTCGAGGCGCTTGCCTGAACGAAGTCGGTACGCTCCGCTACTCCTTCGAGCGCGGCGTTCTTTTCGCATTGCCGCTTCGCGTATTCCCATGAGCCGCCCCAGTAATCGGCCCCCGTTACGCGTGCCTCCGGGAATCGCTTCGCTATCGATACAACGAGCGCGCCGCTGCCGCAGCCTATGTCGAGCGCCTTGCCTTCCCCATTCCATTTTATATGATCCAGAACGAGAGCGGTTATTTTATTCTGTATGTCCGCGCCTTCGGGCGAGAGCAGCTTTCGAGTGTAAATAAAATAAATCGCCGCGGCAAGCGATAAAGCGCATATGAATACCGTCAGCGCTTCGAGAACGATAATCCCGGCGTTTTGCGGGCCAAATACGAATAAAAGCGCCGCAGCTGCCGCAAAAGCCATAAACACAGTGAACGTTTGGCGTATCCTTTTTAAGGATACCCAGTTGCCGTAATACGGCTTGCTCACGGGGTTCTCCTCGATCACTCCCATATTTACCCTCTTTCCTTAAGCAGGTCGCGTATCTCGGTCAGAAGGACTTCCTCGCGCGGCATGACGGGCGCGGGAGCGGGTTCCTCCTTCTTCGGCCTGCGGAACCTGTTGATCGCCTTTATCAAAAGGAAAACGACAAGCGCGATTATAAAGAAGTTTACGACGGCCTGTATGAAATTTCCGTAGTTCAGAGTGGCGGTGCCTATGACTACGGAGAGAGACCGAAAATCGATCCCCCCGATTATGATGCCCGCGACGGGCATAATAATGTCATTTACAAGCGACGAAACGATAGCGCTAAACGCTGCGCCGACGATGATGCCGACCGCGAGGTCGATTACGTTGCCCCTCGAAATAAACGCCTTGAATTCTTTTATCATGAGCATCTCCCCGCCGGATTTATTTTCGGAAACTTAAGAACCTATCCGTTATTATACATAATCCGGCGATAGTTGTAAACGAGGGTAGGATTATTTCAATTTTCCGAACACATATTTTGCGTGTGAATATACTGTAACAGAAGATATGAATCAAAAAAGAAGGGATATTATGGCGAACAATATACGCCGTCTTGCGGCGGCGGTTTTGGCATTTTTCTTCCTGCCCGTCTCATGCGCGGCGGAGGCAACCGAAAAACCGGAGCAAAAGGCGGACAAAGACGCAAGCGCCGGCGCCGCCGGAAACTCCGCAGCCGCGGGCGTATCCGCGGCCTCTTCGCCGCTTACGGTCGTCGGATACTACGCCTCATGGTCGGCGTATTCCGGGTATACTCCCGATAAGATACCGGCGGACAAAACAGACGTTATTTCGTACGCGTTCGCGAAGATAGACGGCGGTCTAAAGATCGCGCTTGGTGACCCCGGCGTCGATGCGAAGAACTTTGCCGCGCTTGCGGCTCTTAAGCGAAAATACCCGGCGCTCAAGACGGTGGTATCGGTTGGCGGGTGGAACGGTTCGGGCAAATTTTCGGACGCCGCGCTTACTTCGGAAAGCAGGAGCGCGTTCGCCGCCAGCGCGGTAGCGTTCGTCAGGAAATACGGCTTCGACGGCATAGACGTGGACTGGGAATACCCGGTAAGCGGCGGGCTTTCCTCCAATACCGCGAGGGCGGCGGACAAAGGCAATTTCACGCTGCTGATGGCGGCGCTGCGCAAGGCGCTCGACGCGGCGGGCGCCAAGGACAATAAACATTACCTGCTTTCGTTCGCGGGCGCTTCGGAGAGCTTTTATGCAAAAAACGTGCAGCTCGACAAGCTCGCGCAGTACGCCGATTACGGGTTCCTTATGGCTTACGACATGCACGGCTCGTGGGACAAATACACGGATTTCAACGCCCCGCTGTATGCTCCGCCGGAAGCCTCCGGTCAACCGAAATGGAACTGCGACGCCGCCGTCAGGCTTTGGACTAACGGCGGGTTTCCGAAATCGAAAATGATCTTGGGCATACCGTTCTACGGGAACGTATACGACGGAGTGAAAAACGCGAACAACGGGCTGTATCAGAAATATGCTTCGGTCGGCGCGCTCCCATTCGACGGGATAGCTTCGAAATACCTCGGCAGTCCCTCGTATAAACGCTATTTCCACGAGACGGCGAAAGTCCCGTGGCTTTTCGGGAATTCGGTGTTCGTGTCGTACGAGGACGCGCAGTCGGCCGCGCTTAAGGCGCGCTATATTGCCGGCAGCGGCTTAAAAGGGGCGGGCGTTTGGGAGTTGTCCCAGAACAGGGACGGGACGCTTTTAGGGGCGATACGCGGCGAAACGGGATGAGGATTTAAATAAATCGGCAAATTCGCGGAATACCGCGGTTTTATGATCGCCTTTATGACGCGAATTTCTTAAGCCTGTCCATGTCCAGTATGCGCACGCCGGACATGTAGAAGTCGATCACGCCTTCGTCGCGCAGCCTGCCCATCTCGCGCGACATCGAGGGCCTCGATACTCCGAGATAGTCCGCGAGATCGTTCCTGTTCATAGGCAGTATGAACGCGGAGCCGCCGCTTAGCTCAGACTGTTCGAGAAGATATGCGCATATTTTCCCGCGCATGCTTTTAATGCTTAAATATTCGACCTTGCGGCTCAAGGATACCGCTTTTTCCGATAATATCCGCAGCATGTTGTGAATGAGCGCCTTGTGCGCCGCGCAGGATCTGCCGCAGTTTCCGAGGAAACGCGCGGTCGGTATGAACATCACGGTACAGTCCGTTTTCGCGGTGACCGTCGCGGGCCAGACGCGGCCGCCGGAAAAAGCGGCCATTTCTCCGAATACTCCCCCCTTTTCGACGAATCCGATGATCGACTTTGCGCCCGACGCGCTTTCGCGCTTTACCTCGGCTTCGCCGGAAAGCAGGACCCCTATTCCCTTTAACGGCTCGTTCGCCGCCGCGACGGTTTCGCCCCTGCCGTATTTTTTGACCTCGGGACAAATACAGCGAAGCATCTGCTCTAAATCGGCTTCGCTTATTCCGCAAAAGAGCGCAAAATTCATTATTTCATGGATTTTAACCTGCATTCTTTCGAAAATGTAGCCACGGCTACTGATTTTTTTATTTCAATGTATTACAATCGGTGCGTAAAGTCAATCAACATGGGGGGGCTTCAAATGAAAAGAAAGATAGTAAAAATCGACGAGGAAAAATGCAACGGATGCGGGCTCTGCGCGGACGCGTGCCACGAAGGGGCGATCCGGATAGTCGGCGGAAAGGCGAAACTCGTTTCCGAGAGCTACTGCGACGGGCTCGGGGCGTGCCTTCCGGCCTGCCCGGAAGGCGCGATATCGATAGAGGAGCGCGAAGCGCAGGAATTCGACGAGAAATACGCGAGGGAGCATCAGGAAAAAGAACGGCGTAAGAAAACGGGCGAAAAACGCGCCGAACCTCCCGCGTGCGGGTGCCCCGCGGTTCAGACAAGAGTGATAGAAAGAGGTAACGATGTGCCTTTGCGCGCGGCGGGGGAGAAGACCTCGCAGCTCAAACAGTGGCCTATCCAGATAAAGCTTGTGCCGTCAAACGCTCCGTTTTTCGACGGGGCGAGCCTTCTCATAGCCGCGGATTGCACCGCGTACGCATACGCGGGGATGCACCAGAAATACATGAGCGGCAAGGTGGCGCTCATCGGCTGCCCGAAGTTGGACGACGCCGATTACTCCGAAAAACTCACGCAGATACTGTCGCAAAACGACATAAGGAGCATAACCGTGCTGCGCATGGAGGTGCCCTGCTGCGGAGGCATCGTCGAGGCTGTAAAAAGGGCGATGAAGGCGAGCGGGAACATGATACCGTGGCAGGCGGTAACCATATCCGTGGACGGAGAAATAGTCGAGGAATGATCACGCTTTTATTAAGGGGAAAATGAAATGGACGCGATGTTTTGTTACCAGTGCGAGCAGACCGCGGGAGGAAAAGGCTGCACGGTGCGCGGGGTATGCGGAAAGCCGCCTGAAGCCGCGCGGAAGATGGACGAGCTGACCGCGGCGCTTATCGGGCTCGCGAGGGCCCAGCAGGGAAAACCTGTATCTAAAGAAGCGAAGGAAGCTGTTATGAACGGCCTTTTCGCTGCGGTCACGAACGTGAACTTCGATACGGAACGGCTCGGAGAGTATCTGCAAAAAGCGCAGGCTGAAAAGCGGCGGCTCGGAGGCGCCCCCGACTACGAGGGAGAGCTGTTCAGAGGCGGCGACGCGGACGCGGCGTCGCTTCGCTCGGCGCTGATATTGGGTCTTCGGGGCATGGCGGCGTACGCGCACCACGCGTACGTATTGGGCAAAGAGGACGCGCAGGTAACGGAATGGCTGTTTAAGGGGCTCCGCGAGGCGGGAAAGGAGCACGGCGTCGAGGAATGGCTCGGGCTGCTAAAGGAATTCGGGATGGCCAATCTGAAATGCATGGAGCTTCTCGACAACGCCAATACCGAAGCCTACGGCCACCCGGTCCCCGCCGAAGTCACGACGACCATAGAGAAGGGGCCTTTTATAGTCATAACGGGGCACGACTTAAAAGACTTGGAGCAGCTTCTCGAACAGACGCGGGACAAGGGGATAAACGTATACACCCACGGAGAGATGCTCCCCGCGCACGGGTACCCGGAGCTTAAAAAATACGCTCATTTAAAGGGCAATTTCGGCACGGCGTGGCAGAACCAGCAAAAAGAGTTCGATTCTATCCCCGCGCCTGTGCTTTTCACGACGAACTGCCTGATGCCGCCGAAGGAAAGCTATGCGGACAGGGTGTTCACCACCGCGGTCGTCGGATACCCGCAAATTAAGCATATACCTGACGACGGAGGCAAAAAGGACTTCACGCCGGTGATCGAAAAGGCTTTGGAGCTCGGCGGCTATCCGGAAGGCAGGGCGATGACGGGCATAAACGGAGGCACGAAGCTCCTGACCGGGTTCGCGAGGAACACGGTGCTCAAAGCGGCGGACAAAATAATCGAAGCGGTAAAGTCCGGGACGATACGGCATTTCTTCCTCGTCGGAGGCTGCGACGGGGCGAAGCCGGGAAGGAATTATTACACGGAATTCGTGAAGCGGACCCCGAAGGATACCGTCATATTGACTCTCGCGTGCGGCAAATACCGTTTCAACGACCTCGATTTGGGGAGCATAGGAGGATTCCCGCGGATAATGGACATGGGACAGTGCAACGACGCGTACTCCGCGGTTCAGGTGGCGCGGGCTCTCGCGGACGCTTTCGGATGCGGAGTCAACGACCTGCCGCTTACGCTCGTCCTTTCGTGGTACGAGCAGAAGGCCGTGTGCGTGCTGCTTACATTGCTCGCTCTCGGGCTTAAGGACATATACATCGGCCCGTCCGTTCCGGCGTTCTTCTCGCAAAACGTACTCGGCGCGTTAGTCAAGGCTTACGGCATAAAGCTCATTTCCTCTCCGGAGGAAGACTTAAGGGCGATCTTGAAGAATCAAAACTGAGCATAAAATTCCGACTTGGAAACAAACGGGCGGCGGATAGCCGCCCGTTGCCTTCGCCGTTCGCGGGAGGGCTTTTACGCCTTTCCGTGATAATTCAACCTTACCTGTCCGCCGGGGCGGGGCAGCGCGCCGCAGCAGTTTTCTTTATGTCGTCAAACTCCTTAAAGACGGCGGGTATATAGATACCGCTGCCGGAAGCGTTCAGCGCTATCCCGAATCGGGAATAAGAAACGGAAGTTACGTCTTTCCATGAAACGGCCGAGCTTTTCCCGGACGGGCGAAAGTACGTCACGCCGGAGGCGTCGATGAACACGTACGAGTGCGCCCATAACTGCAGCGGGATCCATAAGATAAACGAAGCGGCGATAACCGCGATCCCCGCGGGCACGGACAACAACCCCCGCAGCGTGAGCAGCGCCGCCGCGCAGAACAGCAGCAGCGCGATAAGCGCGGCTGCCCTTATTACCCCGCTCGCCCCGTAAAGGCCTTTCCCGCCGTGCGCGAGGCGGAACCTGCGCCCGTTTTTCGAGGTGGACAAAACGAACGCGACGATCAAAAACCCCGCAACCAATATCGTTATCTGGAGCTCATCCATTTGTTTTTCCCTCCTTCTCAAGGAGAGATACTAAGGCTTTATGAACCGCGAGCCGGCCTTCGACGGAGGCCACGCCGTTATCCCGTCCCTTATCGGGCTGCGGTCGCGGTTAAACAGGCGCGCCGCGCAGTATTCGCCGTCTTTAACGCTAACGGGCATCGCGTTCTTTCTGAGCGTCATAACGAGAAAAACTCCCGCGCAAAATATGAACAACGCTCCCGATACCGCGGCAACGGCGGACGCGCCGAACGCCATAAAGGACGCGGCCGACAGAGCGGCCAACGGGACGCATACGGCGGCCATCCTTACCGCTATCCCGCGGATAAGCTCCCTTTTTACGCAGGCGTCGCAAAGCCTCATCGTATAAAGATTTCCTAAGGTAAGGGTCTCGCCGCCGCGCCCTTCGCTTCGCGCCCGGCGCACAAGGAAATAGCCGTATTCCTTATGCTCCGGTTTTCCGCATTTATAGCAAGCGGGATCGAAAGGTTCCATATTAAGCCCCCCGGCAACGGGAAAAACGCCTTAGCTTTTCAGATCTGTGCCGTAAATATTGTATAACCGCACGGCGGCCGTGTCAATCCGAAAGGAAACAGCCGGGATATTGCCGAAAAAGCAAACTTCTCGGAAATTTTCGCGCGCGGATATTGCCGAAATCCGTGTCCGCTGTTATAATAACTTTCAACGTAATCGTTTTCGTTAAAAAATAAATACGAGGTATTTATCAAGATGGACAAGAAAAAACACGGCCTTATATTTCTTATCGTCTGGATCGTCATAATGGCGGCGGGCACGGCGCTGCTGTTCGCCGGTATAACGCGCGAAAGCCTGTGGTACGACGAATCGTACACCGCGGCCATTGTGAAACATTCCATCCCCGACATAATCGGCATCACCGCCGGCGACAGCCATCCGCCGCTTTATTACCTGACGCTGCATGTTTTTACGTTAGTTTTCGGGAATTCGGTTTTGGCGTTGAGAGCCTTTTCCGTACTCGGCGCCGCGGCGCTCGCGGCGCTTGGCATCGGCCCGGTAAGGCGCGCGTTGGGAGAGCGCTTTTCGATCATATACACGGTGCTCGTATTCGCGCTTCCGATCACGCTCTCGATGGCTCAGGAAACAAGGATGTATACCTGGGCGGCGTTCTGGGTCACGGGGAGCGCGCTATACGGCTATCTCGCGAACAGGGACGGAAAGATTTCTGACTGGGCGCTGTTCGGGACGTGCGTATTGGGCGCCGCTTATACGCATTATTACGCGCTTCTTGCCGCGGCGATGATCTGCGTCCTTCTGTTCATAACGATGGCCGCCGGAAAGAAAAAACTAAAGCCGTTCCTGATCGCCGCGGGGATCGCGGCCGCCGGATATGTGCCGTGGATCTTCGCGCTCGCGGGACAGGTGAACAGGGTAACTAACAGCTATTGGATCCCTCCGGTCACCGGCAAGGTCATCAGGAACGTGCTCGTCTATCCCTTCAGCAGCAAATTCTCATACGACTGGTCGCCTGTTTTCGTCGAGCTGGCGTTCTATGCGTCTGCCGCCCTCATTCTTTTCGGGATAATCAAAAGCGTTATCCGCAGGGACGGGAGCGTAAAGCTCGCGGCGATCGCCGCCGGAGCCTATGTCCTCACGATCGGAGCGGGCGTCGCCGCATCGTTCGCTATCAGGCCCGTCCTTGTCGAACGGTATACGGTTTGCGTCTTGGGGCTGTTCGCATTGGCGCTTGCCTACGGGATAGGGAACCTCGGAAAAAAGGTGCTGCCCGCCTTAGGGTGCGCCGTCATGATCGCATTTTCCGTGCCGCAGACCAATTACGCGATGGCCAACCGTTTCAACGGACCTATGACGGAAGCGGTCGGATACCTGACTCCGGTCATACAACCCGGAGACGTGTTCCTGCATACCGACGAGCATACGTTCGGAACGTTCTGCTATTATTTCCCCGACCACATGAACTACTATTATGAGCGCGAAGGGTTCGGCGGATACAGCAATTACGGCGCTTTCGAGCCCGAAGGGGCGATGATAGGCTCGCCGGGCGAAATAAGCGCGGACCGCCGGATTTGGCTCGTCCAGCGTTTCGGCGCTCCGGACAGCGTTACCGCTCCGAAGTGGCTCAGGAGCGGAGAACTGAAACTCGTCGAGGCGCAGAAAGGCTTCAGGATAAAAACGTCATGGTACGGCTTTACGATCTCCCGGGTGGAAAAAGGCGATAAAAGTTCTTAAGAGGCGCGATAAGGGGCTGTCCTGACCGGCAGCCCCTTATCGCGTTGTTTGCGCTCCCGTCATCCAAGCTTATACGCGAGGAGGCGGATAAGCGCGGAATTCCAGTATACCGCGACCTCGTTCGTGGAATAGCTTTGCGAATTGTCCGCGTAGCATTTAGCCGGAGGCGAGCCCGCTAAAACCGCTTTCGCGTACGGATCCTCGAGGTTGCCGTTCGGTCCTCCCGCAAGCATCCCGGGCATCGGCTTCCCCGCGGCCATAGATGGGCGGTGGTGGGTATTCTTCGGCGAAGCCGTCCCCATCCCCGTGACATAACAAACGGACATCGGGTTCGTTCCGAATATGTAGCTTATATGCCTCTGCGCCGCGGAAGCGTAATCCGCGTTTGCGAAGAGCTTCGCCGCGAGGTAAAGATAACTCGCGTTGTCGCATACCGTCATGTTGCTGCCCCACGGGTACGCGGTTCCCAACGAAACCCCGTAGCCGTCCGATCCCGAGTTCGCGAGAAATTCGCCGGCTTTGGCCTTCATCGCGTCTTTTATCTTGCTCACGCGCTCCGGATCCGTGACCGCCGGGTCGAGCGACAGGTATATCCTGTTCCCGTAGCCCCCGACGTTCTGCCATCCGTAGCCGTCCAACACCCATGAGTAAATATCCGCTCTGCTGTTGAACTCGTCAAGATATTTTTTGTCGTTCGTCGCGGCGTAAAGAGCGGCCGCGGCCCAGCAGCGCTCGTCGTTATCGTTCCCGTCGCCGTATTCGCCGGTAAGCACGTCCGCAGGATTCTTGAAGTTTACCGCTCCGTGCGTCTCGAGGTATCCCCAAGCCTTCTTCGCCGCGGCAAGGCACTTCGCCGCGAACTTTTTATCGAAGTCCTTATACGCGTTATGGCTCATCGCCATGACCGCGGCGAAATCGCCCGTCGCGGCGGCGGATACGGGCATTATATAAAGCTGCGCCGTCTCGTCCTCGGGCATCACTTCTCCGGGGAATACGAGCCCCGTCACCTTATGGTAAACTCCTCCGCCGTCGTCCTGCATTTTCAGCATCCACTCGAGCTCGTAGCGCGCCTCGTCGAGTACGTCGGGCACGCCGTTCCCGCTCTCGGGTATTCCGTAATCGTCGCCGCTCAGCGCTTCGGGGAAATCCTGATACGCGAACAGCAGGTCGGCCGCCGCCTTCGCGCCGCTCACGACATAGCGGCCGTAGTCGCCCGCGTCGTGCCAGCCGCCCGAAACGTCCTTCGTTTTATCCGTCCCGTATATCACAGCCTTGCCGGTATGGCATGCCTTATGCGCGAAACCGCCCGCGAGTCCGGCGGGAAGCTCGGTGCCGCAGCGCTGAAGGTAAAGCATCTTGAATACGGTTTTGAACGCGCCGGCGTATACTCCTTCTCTTATCTCGAACGGATACGAGCGCGCGTCCGCGCTTATTATCGTATACGTCCCCTGCGTTTTCAGGGCGCTGAAGTCGGCCAAATAGTTCGTTTCGCCGGACGCCCCGCTTACTACCGGCCCTTTGAGAGTTCCCTCGAACGCCGCCGCGCCGCCGGCGCCGACGACTTTAAACGTGCCGCCGTGCTTGTCCCCGCGCACAACCGCGATCTTGACATCTTCCGGTTCGTAGCCGATTTGGCTTACGTTGATGTCCGGGCGCTCCGGCTCCGGTTCTGGCGCGAGTATATTTGAACCGTCTATAAGCGTCACCTCCACGTTGTCGAAATGTATGTCATGAGCCGGCGGCGCGTCCTGCCCCGCGGGCGTTCCTATGTTGAAGCAGAGGCGGGGCGCCGGGTCGGTACCCTCCTCCATCGTAAACACTATCTCGTACCTTTTCATTTGCGTGCCTATATCGAGCTTTTTTTCGATATACGGGTGGTAGTCCCCTCCGTTGACCTGAAGGCGCGCGGCTATTTCGCGCCCGATACCCGCCTTCGCGTCGAACGCGAAACGGTATTTCCCGCCCGTCTCCAGTTTGAACCCGTCGTAGTAGAGCTGCACCGCGTAGTCGGTCGTCCCGCACGACGCGATTTTTACCACGCCTTCCCCGCCGCTTTCCGCAAGCGCCGCTTTGCCGCCGTTTGCGAGATACAGGCGCCAGTTCTTAGTCCCCGACGAAAAATCGCCGTTTTTTACCATGTTTTCGTTTTGCGCGGACGGCGAAGGCGCCGCGGTTTCAGGGGACGGCGCGGACACCGCGGACGGAGAAACCGAAGATACGCTTTGCGCCGGAGCCGCGCACCCCGCGAGAAGCAGCGCCGCGGCTATCGCGGCCGTAACAATCCTTTTCATCGTTCCACCCCCGTAAACGTTTACTAAATCGTTTAAGATAGTATTCGACGCCGCCGCCTATTTTCCTGCCGTCGAATCGTCCGTCTTTCGGGAGTCGCTTAAAAGCAGTTTGCATAATCCAACAAAACACCGGAGTCAGCAAAAAACCCCGGAGAAGTTTCCGGGGCTTTTGCAGGAGGTCAGTCCTTCGACTTTTCAGCCATCGCGATCGCTTCGCGAACGATGTTACCGCAGTTTTTTGCCGAGACGCCGCCCCACCCTTCGCGGGCGACGGTTTCCTCGACGCCTAACCTTTTCGCGATCTCATGTTTCAAAGCGTCCGACATTAACCCTTGTCTTGACATTTTTATCCTCCTTTTGCGGTTTTTCCGCATTATTAATATGCCCCGCAAAAGAACGCGGATATTGAAAGCTGATATTGTAATTTTTCGCCGTGTTTATTGTTTATGACGCCAAGCTTTGGCGTTTTTTTCGCCTTAAAAAGCGATTTTTGATACCGTTATATCCAAGCGTGTCCTTTTAGTTCATATAATTGCATGTGTATTTCACACCGGCGCGGGCAAAATAACGATGCAGACGAAAACGAAGGAGGTGAATCATAATATGGCATTCAATAAAGCTATGCTTGACAAGATGAAAAACGAGACGGCCAGCGAAATAGGCGTTTCGTTGGGCGGCGGTTACAACGGAGATATCAAGGCCAGAGACGCCGGGAGGATCGGCGGTCAGATGGTCAGGAAGATGATACAGTACGCCGAAAACAACATGAAGTAACCCCTTAATCACTTAAAAAAACAGCTTCCCTTTCAAAGTCTTTAAAACTGTTGATCGGGAAGCGTTTTTTGTGCGCGCCGGCGCCGGACGAGGGGACACCCCGCGCCCGGCGCAAAACCTGCTCGCGTCTTGCTTTTATTCGTCCTCGAAAGAAATGGCGCCCGGTCCGCACTCGCCGGCGCAGCCGCCGCATTCGATGCAGTCTATCGTTATGTAAGCCTTCCCGTCTTTCATTATGATAGCTTCCTCCGGGCAGAATTCGATGCACGCGCCGCATCCGGTGCATTTTTCGCTGTCGACGATCGGCAACATATGAACGCTCCTTTCTGACTGTCGGGCGACCCTAAGGGGAGGGGAGGGCCACCCGAATTGACGTTTCCATTCTCTCTTTGGCGCGATGCGAAGAACGTTTACCGGCCGTTCTTCCTGTTCGTATAATGCGTATGCAAAAGCTGATGCGATCTTTCGCCAAGAGGCTCGATTAAAAACTCCTCGTAAAGCTTCTTTACCGCGGGATTCTCGTGCGACTTCCTTATCGGAAGCTCCTTATCCGCCTTGTAAATACCGCTTATGCGCTTGTTCCTCAGCTCGTCCGTCGCTCCGTACGGCTGCCCGCCGCCGCCGATGCACCCTCCGGGGCAGCACATTATCTCTATGAACGTATAGTCGGAAGCGTCGCCCGATTTTATCATTTCCATGACCTTGTTCGCGTTCGACAGCGAATGCGCCGCCATCACCTTTACTTTCATGCCGTTTAATTCGACCGCCGCTTCCTTTATTCCTTTTAAGCCGCGCACGTCCGTAAAATCAATGCTGCCGAGCGTTTTTCCGGTCGCGACTTCGTATACCGTCCTTAACGCCGCCTCCATAACTCCTCCGGTCGCTCCGAATATTACCGCCGCGCCCGTCGATATCCCGAACGGGTCGTCGTATTCCTCCTCCTCGAGCCGGCTGAATTCTATGCCCGCCTGCTTGAGCATCCTTCCCAATTCCCTTGTCGTCAGCACGGCGTCTACGTCCTGATGCTTTTTATCGAGCCTCATCTCCGCGCGCTGCGCTTCGTACTTCTTCGCCGTGCAGGGCATTACCGACACGCTGAATATGTCCTCCGGTTTCTTTCCGATCTTCTCGGGATAATACCCCTTCGCGAGCGCCCCGAACATCTGCTGCGGCGATTTGCACGTCGAAACGTGCGGCAGAAGCTCCGGGTAATACTGTTCTATGAAGTTTATCCATCCGGGGCTGCATGAAGTAAGCATTGGGAGAACCCCGCCTTCCCTGATGCGCTTTAAAAGCTCGTGCCCTTCCTCGATTATCGTAAGGTCGGCGGTAAAATCCGTATCGAAGACCGCGTCGAACCCGAGCGCCCGAAGCGCCGCGACCATCTTTCCGGTCACTATCTCGCCAGGCTCCATCCCGAATTCCTCGCCTATCGATACCCTGACCGCTGGCGCGGTCTGTACGACGACGTGCTTCTTCGGATCGTTGATCGCCTCCCATACCCGCTCGATGTCCTCTTTTTCGGTTATCGCGGCGACCGGACAGACCGTCGAGCATTGGCCGCAGGCAACGCACCGGACGTCGTTCAAGTATTTGCCGTACGCGGGCTTGACTTCGCTCGTATGGCCTCTTCCGGTATAGTCGAGGATCGAAAGCCCCTGTACGTTCGCGCATATCTGTATGCACCTGCCGCATTTTATGCATTTGTTTTGGTTCCGCACGATCGACGGGCTGCTCTCGTCCTTGTCCTGAAGGACCATGATATTGTCGAAGGTGTTCTCGCGTATACCAAGCTCCGCCGCTATCTTCTGAAGCTCGCAGTTCCCGTTCCTTATACAGGTCGTGCAGCTCATGTTATGGTTCGAGAGCAGCAGCTCAATGTTGATCTTTCTGGCGCTGCGCACCCGCGGCGTGTTCGTCCGGACGACCATGCCGTCGCAAACCACGGTCGCGCAGGCCGAAGGAAGGTTTTTCATCCCGTCCACCTCGACCGCGCAGACCCTGCAGTTAGCCTTTATCTCCTGATCCGGATGGTAGCAAAGCGTCGGGATCGATACGCCCGCTTTTTTCGCCGCGTCGAGTATAAGCGTCCCCTTTTCCACTTCGAGTTCCTTATTGTTTATCTTTACTTTCACCTTTTCCATGCCTGCCTCCTATATCGCCTTTGCGCTGCGCTTTTTTATACCTGCCGCGAACACTTCCGGAAAATACCGCATCGCGGTCTTCAACGCGGTCGGCGCCGCCTGGCCGAGGCCGCATATCGAAGTGTCTTCTATAGCCTGGATGAGCGTCTTCAACAGTTCGAGATCCTTCTTTTCGGCTTCTCCGAGCATGAAACGGTCCAATATTATCAGCAAATGGACGATCCCCTCGCGGCAGGGCGTGCATTTCCCGCACGACTCGTGGCGGAAAAACTCGAGAGTGTTGCGCACGATATCGAGTACTTCGTTTGCCGTGTCGATGACGATCACCGCTCCGGAACCTAACGACATGCCGTTGTCCGCGAAATCTTTGTAATCGAGCTTTATTCCTAACATGTTGGGCGGCAATACCGGCCCCGACGCGCCTCCGACCTGGACCATCCTTATGCTTCCCTGCACTCCGCGCCCGAGCTCCTCTATTATCTCCCAGAGCCGCACCCCGAACGGGACTTCATACAGCCCTTTCTCGCGCACGTTGCCGCAAAGGCTCACGAGCTTCGTGCCTTTGGAATGCTTCGTGCCGATTTTTGCGAATTCCTGCGCGCCGTCCTGTATGACGTGCGGCAGGTTGGCGAAGCTCTCGACGTTGTTTATCTGCGTCGGCTTCCCGTAAAGCCCCTCGGCCGTCGGAAACGGAGGCTTGAAAGTCGAGCGGGCGGGGTTGCCTTCTATGCAAAGCATCAGCGCGAATTCCTCGCCGCAGACGTACGAACCCGCTCCGGTATATATCTCGATATCGAAATCCATGCCGCTCCCGAGTATGTTCTTGCCCAAAAATCCTTTTTCTTTCGCGGCTTTTATCGCGTTGTCCATAACGTATACGGAGCGCGAGTATTCTCCCCTGATGAACACGTACCCCTTCGCCGCGCCAACGGCATACGCGCTTATAGCCATTCCCTCGATTATCTGGTGCGGGTCGTTCTCCATCAGATACCTGTCCTTGAAATTGCCCGGCTCGCCTTCGTCCGCGTTGCAGATGATATACTTTACGCCGCTTTTTGCTTTCTGCACGGCTTCCATTTTTTGCCCCACCGGGAAAGCCGCGCCTCCCCTTCCGCGCAATCCGGAGGCTTTGATCTCTTCGACGACCGCGTGGGGCGTCGTCTTTAGCGCCTTCTGCAGAGCCGCGTATCCACCTAACGACAGATAATCCTCGATCGACATCGGGTCTATGATGCCGAACCTTTTTGTGAGCAGTTTTTTTTCTATCCTGTTCATATCAAAGCCTCCTGTAATCGGAGATTATCTCCGCGAGCTTTTTCCTGTTCAGGTTGCCGTAGACCTTCTGGTCGATCCGGATGACCGGCGCCTGTTCGCAGCAGCCGAGGCAGCTCGCATATTCGAGCGAAAACAGCCCGTCTTTTGTCGTCTCCCCCATCGTTATCTGCAGCGCGGTTTCAAGCTCTTCGCGCACGTCGAACGCGCCGTTCACGTAACAGGGGACGTCGCGGCAAAGCTGTATGACGTATTTGCCCCGCGGCTTTGTCGACAGAAGGGAGTAAAAAGTCGCGACGCTGTAAACCCTGCTTTCGGGGAGCCCCATTTTCTGCGCGACCTCTTTTAGATCTTCATTCGTAAGATAGTTTCGGTTTTTTGTCTTCTGGTACTCGATAAGGACGCTGAGCAGCTTATCGGGGGTCTTCCCTTTTTCCCTGATGATTTCATTCAAAAGCATAAAAACACTCCTTCTCTTCAAGGCCGTTTGCCTTGATTCTATGGGAAACGAAAGGCAAATCTCAATTCCCGCATATTGCGCCGCATTATAAATGCAAAAGCGAAATATAACGGAAAGCGTGTTCCGCCTTTTTTCAAAGCTAAAACGTTATTCTTTTATTCGCTTACCTTGAATCCTTCGGATGTCTGTTTTAATCTTCTGGTCTGAATGGCTGCCTTCCTATACCGCTTAACTATACTATCATTTGATTAAACTTCAAGGCATCCAAGTTTATCTTATTAGATTATATCATTGATTATTACCGCATAACAAGTATAAAAATGAAGAACAGCCGGACAAATTTACAAATAATCTTCTATCCGCTTGCGGATGATTTTTTTCTCTGATATTATTAGTTATACTAACTAAATATCCAAGCAAACGCTGATAAAACGGCGCCTTTGTGAAAAGGGCGGATTATAATCGCCATTATATATATTGATTTTCCATGCTGCCCCGAAAAACATAAGTTGCGCCTGCGTTGAATGTTGTATGAATCCGCGCTTTACCCGGATCTGATCGCTTTAATATCCGGACGAAGGTATCGCGGCAATGTTGATATTATAGTTTTTTAAGGGAGGCTTTATTTATGAAAGGAGGCGCGGGTATCATCGGCTGCGGATACCACGTTCCGGAGGGCAGGCTCACAAACAAGGAGTTGTCCGTCCGGTTCGGCTTGCCGGAAAGCTGCATCGAATCAAAAGCGGGCATAAAGGAGAGAAGGATAGCGCCGCCCGGCGCCGCGTCTTCGGACCTTGGGGCGGCCGCCGCGCGCAAAGCCCTTAAAAACGCGGGCGTTCGGCCTGAGGATATCGGCCTTGTGCTCGTCGCGACGACTACTCCGGATATGGTTTTTCCCTCTACCGCTTGCTTCGTGCAAAAAGCGATCGGCGCAAAAAACGCCGCCGCTTTGGACATTTCGGCGGCATGCGCCGGGTTCGCGTACGGCCTCGATATCGCCGCGTGCTATGTTTCGTGCGGCAGGCATGAAAACGTGCTTCTTGTCGGAGCAGAAACCTATTCCCGGATAACGAATCCGGACGACCTTAACACGAGCGTGCTTTTCGGAGACGGCGCCGGCGCCGCCGTAATAGGCAAAGTGCCCGAAGGTTTCGGAGTCCTGGACAGCTTTTTGGGGGCCGACGGAGACATAGGCGGATCGCTTTGCGTACCGGCGGGAGGTTCGAGGCTTCCCCTAACTCCGGAGCTGCTCGAACGGAGGCAAAATACTATAATGATGGACGGAAGGGAAGTTTTTACGTTCGCGGTAAATATATTGGAAAACATGATCGGCGTAATGCTAAAAAGGAATTCGTTAAGCCTTGACGACATAAGCCTTATAGTCCCGCATCAGGCGAATAAGCGCATACTGCAGAACGTTTGCCGAAATATGAACATACCCGACGAAAAAATGTACTGCAACCTTGAATATTACGGAAACATGTCCGCGGCGTCGATCCCCGTCGCCCTCGCGGAAGCCGCGGAAGAAGGAAGGATAAAAAAAGGCGGCCTCGTTTTGCTCGCGGCCTTCGGCGCGGGCTTTACCTGGGGCGCGAGCCTTTTAAGATGGAATTAAGCTATATCCCTGCATAAAAAGCAGGTTTATCCCGCGTATATGCCCGCTATCCGTCGAGGCAGAGCCCGTGGTTTGCGCCAAGACACAACGGCAAGGTCGGGCGCAGCCATAGGGAGGATTAAAAAAGGTTTTACTCAAAGACAGCCTTCTATTCTTTCTAACGACTTTAAGCAGCAGCTTAAAGCCTGCCAATATCGCTCAAACAAGATACCCATGCGCCCGCCCGGTTGGCGATCTTCAACCGAATATCTGAACACGTATACCGTCCAATATGTTTGACAAACCCAAAAAAATATCATTTTCACTCTTTGACTCTTAAAAAACAAACGTATTTTTCATTATCTCCTAAAGTTTATCAGCAAAATAACGATTTTTATAATGAACGGAATAATTCGGTGCCGCAATATACTGCTTTTTAAGCTCTGCGAGCTTGAAAATAAAGTGCGCGCAAGGATGCGCCACAAAACAATTTATGGAGGAAAAAATAATGTTGAAGAAACTAATCAGGTTTACGACGGTGTTTGCAATCGGGCTTATGTTATTGTTCGCTTTGAGCCTGGTCGCATTCGCTGCGCCGCCCGCTGCATTTATCAGCGCGACATATGATGCAAGCACGGGCGCGTTTGTCATTACAGGAACTAACATGGTCTCAGTTCCGGGCAGCAACAACGATATCCAGTTGTCGAAAGTAATCATCACCGACAGTGTGAACCATTCTTACACTCTTAAATCCAAGGGAGAGATAACAAACTCCACCACGGCCACTATCGTTTTAAGCTCGGCCGAAAGGGCGGCCTTGAACGCTTTCTTGGATAAATCGGGTACGGAATCGATGAGCGGAGGCAAGTATCAGATAAACGTTCTCGCCGGATGGAACGGAACCTCTTCATCCACCGATTTCAGCGAACATCCGCTTACCGTCAGCAACGTCGCCGGCCTGACATCCGCGACGTATGACATGTCAACGGGCAAACTTGTGATAACAGGCTCCTATATCGCTTCGGTTTCCGGTTCAAAAAACGATGTTTTGCCCAAATATATAACGTTGTCGGACGGAAACAGTCACGCCTATACGCTGACGACGGGCGGCGTCGATGTTGACAGCTCGACTAAAGCCACGATAACGCTAAATTCCGCCGACCAGATCGCACTCCAATATTGGATAAATAAAAACGGAACGAAATCGGTGGAGGAGAACGAATATCAATTTACCGCGGCATACGGCTGGAACGGGCAGCAGCTGGCGCAGATGGGCTTCTATCCGATAACAGTCAGCAATTACGCCAATCCGGAAGTATCGATCAATAACTGCAGCATAACGTTGGGCGCCGCCATAACGACCGCGTCGACCGGCTTGACGGTCAGCAAGCCCGGATACGTTTATATCGTACCGGCAGATACCGATTTTGAAGAAGCTACAAAAGAGGATCTCGACGCTTTGGTCGCAGGCGGAACGGCTTTAAAAGGCGCAGCTATGACCCCGAGCAAAATATCCATCGCTACCACGGGAAAAACGGTAGCCTTCAGGATGACGGAAGCCTACGCCGAATTCAAGGCTGTTGCGATCGATTTAGCGGGCGCCATGTCCGAACCGTCCGCCAATACGCTAATTATCAACAATGTTCCCGCTCCCGCATTGACGGCTACGGCGGCTCCTGGCTCGGTAACCGACTCAACAAAAGTTACGGCAACGGCCGCTTCGGGCAATACGCTCGCTTATAAGCTTTCGTCGGCCCCGATAACCGCGCCTAAGACATTTGAAATCGTTGAATCGATCATCGCCTATACATCGGGCACAAATATAACCGGAGCTTCGCCGACAAACAAATACCTTGGCGTTTACGAGCTCGACGGGGACGGTAAAGTCATCAGGTATAAGCTTATCACATTGGCGGCGTCCAATATTAAACTTCCGTCTTTCAAGAGCGCCTCGGCGCTTGACACAAGTCTTGTATTGGAAACCGATACGCTTGTTACGTCCTCGGTGCCGTCTATCAAGGCCTTTACGGTAAAAATCAATGGAACTGCCGTCGCCGTTACGAAGGTTGAAATAGCCGGAGACGGAAAATCCGTTACGCTCACCCTTGCGAGAGCGGTTTCCGGGGGCGATACGGTCACGGTGGCCTATACGAAACCGACGGCCAACTACCTTGTGAACGCCGCCGGCAACGCGGTAGCAAACCTCGCGGCCGGAGCTCTTTCGGTCAGTACGCCGACGCTCCCTCCCTCAATATCGGGCGCTTCAATTGCCGATAAATCAGGAGAAGGCTTCGACGGAATGGGGGTCATAACCCTGCCCGAAGCGGCGGAAGGAAATGCGTACGCTTACCGTATTGTCAGCGGTTCCTATACCCTGCCGTATCTGGGCGAAGACGTTTCGTCCTGGACAGATGTTGAAGACGGGGATACGCTGGTCTTTGGCGCGAACGCCTCCGAAGCGAACGGCAAAGTCTTGCTTGTGGCCGAAATAAACGGGGAGACGCATGCCGTAGTAAAAGCCTCCGCTATAATCGTCTCGGGCATAGCCGACTATGTCCCGGCAACCAGCGGGAGCCTCAGAGGAACGGTTGATTTCTCAAACGACGAGTATGTCGCCGATGCTATCGATAATACCGAACGCACGTTCACAATAACGGTGGACGGGAGCGAGACGCCGATTGAGATTACGATATCTTCGGAAATCGCAACGCTGTCCGACCTGATAACAAGTATACAGACGCAGCTGACCGCGGCTGAATCCACGGCTACTGTCGCCTCGGTGCAAATACTTGGCGAGACCTATCTGGTCATTACAAGCGGTACGACCGGATCGGCCAGCTCGATCGCTGTCGGCGGAACGGATGCGGCGCTGTTCTTCGGGGATACGCCCGTAGTCAATAACGGTTCGGATGCCATGAATTAAAAAGTCCGGCGGAATACAAAAGATGGTTCCGCCGGAAATCTAAAAAATCGGCATAGCGCAGACACGCGGCCGCGGGACCGAAACCCGCGCCGCGTGTTTCTTATTGCGGCAATTCGATTTGCAATCCTTTTAATGCGGAATTAAGCTATATCCCTGCATTCCTTCGCGCACGCCCTGCATTCTTCGGCGCACAGGCGGCAATGGTCGTCGCGGAACATGTCGCAGTTCTTCGCGCAAAGCTCGCACACCGACGCGCAGATTTTTGCGTATTCCCGCGCGAAGACCGCGTTCGAGGCCATCTCGCCCGCCGCGGTGTCGCACGCTCTCGCGCATTCCACGAGCATCTTTACCGCTTTCGCCCGCGATTCCAGTCCGGGATTGCTCATGCAGGCTTCGAAGGCTTCGAGGCAGGCCTGCGAACAGCGCGCGCAAGCCTCGATCGCCGCGTCGTACGTATTTGAAACAGTTGTCGCCACTTCCATAAAACGCTCCGGGGTTTATTTTCATAGTTATTTTTCTTCAGCGCCCTCGAAAATATCCCCGGACGCGCAAAATAAAAAAGCGGGTTTTATCCCGCGTATTGCCCGCTATCTGTCGAGGCCGAGCCCGTAATCGTGCACCTGATCGAGATAGATTTCCGGAAAATCCTCGAAACGGTGCCTGTTGTCTTTTTTGTCTTTCAGTGATACTATCACGGGATTGGCCTTTTCGTATGCTCTCAATATCTTTTCCCTGTCGCGCAGCAAAAACGCCGTCCAGAGCATATAAACGAGCGCCGGTATCCACGCGAGAGCGAACAAAAGAAGTAGTATGTAACCGGCTAAAACCGCGGTATCGCCGCCGAGGAACATCCAGCCGGCGATCCCCGCTACCAAAACGCCGCACCCGACAGCGAATGATTTGAGGTTTTTGAGGCTGCCGTCCTGTTTTTCGCTCACTATCTCGTCTCTTATATCCTCCGGTATCCTCGCTCCGGTCAGTATCTCGTATGTCAGCTCTTCTCCGCAGCAGGGGCAGACGAAGCTGTCCCCGTCGAGTCGCATCACGTCGACGGCGATTTTATAGCGGTTCTCGATCTTTCGTTCCCTGCCGGAGCCTTCGTTTTTGACGCTTTTCGGGCATACGACGCAAGCCCAGTCTAAAATTTCGTTTTCCATGTGTAATATCCGGATATTTTGATGTATAAATCATAGCAAACGCGGCCTTGCCGTGTCAAATGTCAAACTCAGGCGGCTTTTTCGGCGGCTAATGACCGCCGCTACATATATGGATTTATTAAAAACTATATGCCATATATTGTAGGGAACGACCCCCGTGCCGTCCCGAAAACGCCTATGGCCTTCGTCGCGTCAATACTCGTCCGGCGGCTGATAGGCGGCCTCGTCTTCTTTTCCCCGCCTTATATCCCTGCGCGCCATTATAAAGAGAGCGGTGGATATAAGGCTTATCGCAACGAATAAATCCGGCAATGACAACGCCGCGGCGGCAAAAAGGAGCTTCGACGCGCCTTTAGCGTTTTTCGGGAATTTAAGCCCCGCCGCGATTCCTAACGCGCCAGAAGTTATGCCGGACGCCGCGGGCAAAAGCAGCAGGTAACAGTCCCACCGCAATGGAGTGAGCATGATCTTTTTCAATTCCCCGATGTCGGACGGAAGCATCGAGCTTCCGAACCACGCGAGCTGAAGACCCGCCGAAGCGGCCAAAATCCCCGCGAATATCGCGATTATCCCTCCCGCCGCGCACATCTTTCTGACTCTTGACGCCAAGCCTGATCTCATTGTGATTACGCCCGTATCCTCCGCCGTCACGTTCTCCTGTTCCCGCACTCTCTGCACTTCGACCTGTCGGCTTCAGGCGGCAGCTCCGGGCTTTTATCATACCCCGAATCTTCCGAATCCACAATACCGGCGAAATACGCGCAGCGGTGCCTTTTTATATTCCAGCCGAGCATAGGGCACGCGATAAGCTCGCCGCCGCGGCGAGTCCCCGCAAGATCGTATCCTTCTATAACGGCGCGCATCGCGTTTTGCGCTTCCAGCACGCGCGGTGCGATCCCGTTTCCCGGGACCGTCTCTTCGTACCATCCGCCGTCCTGATCGGCCGCGGCAAGCGATTCGGCGGCGGTCAGAACCTCTTCGTCGTAATCCTCTTTCGCCGGCTTCGCTCCGAACGCGATCGCGTACTTTAGAAACGCGGCGGCCTTGGCGTCCTCGCCCTTCGCCGCCTCCGCGACGCGCCGCACGAACATGAAAAACGGCTTGCCGTTCGCACCGGATATGCCTTCGCAGGCTCTTTTCGCGGCCTTGCGCGCTTTCTCGAACATCTGTCTTTCGCGCGTTTTGCGCACGACGAGCCTTCCCTTTCCCGCGAACAGCAACAGCGCGATAGCCGCGAGCAGGAGAGCAGACAATATCAGGTTCGCAAGCGTGTCATTATCTATCGTGCCGTCGACGCTGAATACCGAATATCCTATATTAAAATCCGCCACGCTTATCGGCGATAATAAACCCGAAACAAAATTCCATGATAAATGCGCCCCTACCGCTCCCCAGACGGCGCCCGTCCGAAGGGTCAATAACGCGAACAGCGCTCCCAGCAGGAAGACCTGCAGCATTTCCGCCGCCCCGTATCCGTTGAATATATGGAACAGCGTGAAAAAGGCGCTGCTTATCACGACCGACAAAAGGACTCCCGTCCTGCGAAGCAAGGCCGTAAACACGTATCCCCGAAAAAGCGTCTCTTCGCCCGCTCCAACCAGCGCGAGCACAATAAAATATGCCGCGGCGGCGGGCGTGAAACCCGTATATGTAATACCGGGCGACAGTAAAGCGGGCAAGGCGCAAACCGCTATCGGCGCGGCGCCGATCCCGAACCCCGCTATGAATTTTTTTGCGAACCCGCGTTTCACAAACCCGAGCGTGCTTAACGGGCGTCTCTCGATGAAGCGTGTATGGATCATCGTAAATATAACTAACGCCCCTTCGATGCCTAAAATGATAAGCACAAGCGGCTGCGAATACGCGGCCTTGATGTTTTCCAAGCCGCCCGCCGCGTTAAGGGCTTCCGCATTAAGAGTCGCCGCGACGAAAAACGCCACGACGATTATCCCGAACAATACGTCCGCAAATAATATCAGCGTCCCGATCCCGAGCGCCGCCGCGGGGCTTGGCATGTATCTCGATACCGACGCGCCTTCGAGGAAATCCGGCCGCCTTAACATAAATCCTTTCATATCGGCCCCCTTGAATCAAGTATGAATCCATATGCATTAATCTATCATAAAACGCAGGCAATGTTAACCGGTCTTGTAAAAAAGTGCGGCACGGTTGATTTTGACCGGGGTTTTACCCGCGCTTTGCCCGTAACGCGGGAGCTAAACGGTTAGAAAAAAAACAGGCGTTTTCAGGCGCCCGTTTTTATAAAACGCGTATTTTACCTCCGGCTGTTATGGCGTTGGCTCCGGCGTTGGCTCCGGCGTTGGCTCCGGCGTTGGCTCCGGATCCGCGGGCAGCGTAACGGATTTCACGCCGCCCGTCTTTTTCACCCCGGTGTTGTATACGACCGTAATCGCAAAGTAATATTTAGTCCCCGGCCCGCCGCCGAGCCTCGAGACCAGATCGTTCACGCCGATGCTCCAGCTTGTATCGTCCGGGTCGCTTATCGCCTCAAGGTATCCGTTGTCCGGGTATTTCGGGGACGAGTCGGTCCGGGAGCCGACCACCTTGTAGTAACAGAAACGCTCGTCCGTTATTTTTCCCCATGAGAAGTTAATCCTTGTCCCGGCGTCGTTAAGACTCGCGTTTATGTTCGTCGACGCGTACGGCTCCTCGTCCGGAGGCTCGGGAAGGCTTATCGTCTTCGTATTCCCCGTCTTCTTCGCGCCGCCGTCATAAAGCACGGTTATCGCGAAATGGCACACCGCTCCGCTCTCGTATGGACCGAGCTTATTTACGAGAGTATTTACGCTAAAGCTTACGCTCGTGTCGTCCGCGTCCGTGATGTAATACAGATAGCCGTTGGAAGGATAACTCGGGGTCGGATCGGTATATGAACCTACCACCTTATAGCCGGAGAACCTGTCGTCGTTTATCTTGGTCCAGCTTAAATTTATGGTGTTGCCGCTTATGCCGCCGCTTATTGTCGAGGAAGGATAATCGGACGAAGGCGGTTCCGAGCCGGACTTTTTGGGCACTTTTAGCCTTACCGCGTTTGCCGCAACCGCGCTTCCGTCGTTGTACAGGTATGTGACGCTGAAGTAATAGTATTTGTTCGCGCTTAGGCCTTCCGTATCTTCGGACAGCGAGACGCTCGTAGTCGAGCGGTTGGTGATATACTTCAGATACCCGTCGTCCGGGTATTTAGGATGCGGGTTGGTTTCCGACGCGACCACCTTGTACCCGGCGAAATTTTCCGACGTGTCCTTGCTCCAGGAAAGTTTCACATAGTCTCCGGATACCTTTCCGGAAACGGTATGAGCGTTTTCCGGAAGGGGAGCAGGCGAAGGCTCCGCGGAATAGGAAGGCCGCGGCGTCTTTAAAGGCTCCGGATCCTCGCCCTCGGGCGGAACGTAGCACGCCGCCACGTTGCTGCATACCTTTGCCTCTCCGTATTGCGCGTACAGCGCGAAATACGTATACGTTCCCGCGGCAAGCCCGTCCGCCGCCGACAGCGAGCATGACGTTATCTGGCTCCCCGACGAGTTGAACGATATAGTCTTGAGCACGGGAGCGCTCATCCCCGCGACGGCTTCTCTGTTATTGCCGGCCGCTATCATGTATTTTACGGGCCCGGCGTATCCCATTTCGTCGAAATCCATCACGCTCCAAGAAAGGCGCACCTCCCCGCCGTCCGGCGACACGGATAATGACGGCGCGGCATACGCGGGCTCGTTTTCGCACTGCACCTTGCTTAAAACATCCTCGACCTTGTCATCCGCCGAGACGCTCACGCTTTGGGCCATCCGGGACAAGCGGAGCAGGCCTGCCGAAACGTTCATCTTGTTCGCCGTGATGAAGTCGTCCAAATCGCCCCTCACTATTATCAGGTTTATCATGTCCCCGAAATGCGCCTCGAGGTTCGCCTGAAGATCTTCTATGGTGCTCGCAACGAGCGTTCCGTCCGCGGCGAAGCACCCTATAAGCACGTATTTGCCTTTCTCGAGATACCCTTCGTTCCGGGCGGCGGACAATATGTCGTTAATAGCGTCTATCACCGGTTTGCCCACGCAGCTTATCTGCGCCATAAGCTTTTTGGCGTCTTCGTTCTGGCTTACAAGCCCCGTGACTTTATTTTCCGCGTCAACGTGCACGCAGACGCTCGGGTTGATGTCAACCGTGTAATACGCGGCGGCTCCCGAGAGCCCCGCCGTTTTACCCGCAAAGATGAACGCGCCTATGAGGATCCCGATAACTACCGCGGCCGCGGCGGGCGCCGCGAGGAGCCCCGCCTTGCGCAATCTTGCGGCGCGCTTTTTTGCTTCCTCCTTCTTTTTGCTCTCCTCTTCACAGCGCTTCTTTGTGCGGCTTATAAGCTCGTCGTCCGGCGACATTTCCTTTATGTTCATATCGTCGAGATACCTGTCTATGTCAAACATACAATTCACTCTCCAATACGGCTTTAAGCCTTTTTTTCGCGGCCGATATCCTCGACTTTACCGTCCCTTCCGGCACGCTCATGACCTGCGCTATCTCCGAATATTTAAGGCGCTGGTAGAAAAACAGCACCATCGGAACTTTCATGCGCGCGGGCAGCTTGTCTATGTTCGCGATTATCATCGCCTTTATGTGCTTTTTCTCGAACTGTTCCTCCGCCGATTCGGCGCCCGCGGCGGATTCCATCACGAAGTCCTTCGCGCTCGTGCTCGCGAAATCGTCGGTTATGTGCTTTTTCCTCCGCCGCGTCTCCTTTTTGTTGTCGCGGTACTGGTTTATGCATATCTTGTAAAGCCAGCCCCGAAACGCTTCGTTCCTGTAGCGTCCCGCGTTTTTTACCGCCTTGACCCAGGTCTGCTGGAAAAGGTCTTCTGCGTCCGGCTTGCTCCATGTAAGACGGAAACAGAAGTTGTAAAGCTCGTTCTTATACATTTCCACGAGAGTGCTCATCGCTTCCATATCTCCCTCGATAAATTGTTCTATAACACAATCAGCGGTATCCACGAGAGTCGCTCCTTTCGCCCTTATAACGACGCAGCATACAAATAGTTCATTTTTTTAACAAAATAAACGAGATTTTTTGTTTTAATACAGAATAATAAAAACTATTTATATAAATAAACGGCGACCGCAAGGGTTAAACATACCGTACAAAGGCGCTTTGATACTGTTTATGCTATCACCGCCTTAACGCGCGGCCAAACGGCTTTCAATGCGCCGTTTGACTCGTTTCGCCTTGAGATTTATAATTGTGGAGAACACCGGTCCCGCGCTAAGGAGCCGCCGCTTCGCGCATCGAGCCTAAGGCCGCGCGCGGGAAAGGAGAAAGGAGACGCGTATGGATATCAACTCGAAAGTAAAACTCAACAACGGCGTCGAAATGCCCTTGCTCGGGTTGGGCGTTTACCTGTCGGAGGAAGGAAGCGAGACGGAAAACGCGGTCGTTTGGGCCCTCGAAGCGGGATACCGCCATATCGACACCGCCGCCGTTTACGGCAATGAAAAAAGCGTCGGCACAGGGATAAAAAAGAGCGGTGTGCCGAGAGAGGACGTTTTCATCACGACGAAGCTCTGGAACGGCGACATGAGGCGGGGCAGGGTGCGCGAGGCGTTCGAGGAAAGCTTAAGGAGGCTGGGCACCGATTATATCGACCTGTACCTGCTGCACTGGCCGGTTCCCGGAAGGTTCGCCGATTCTTATTTGAAAATCGCGCGGCTGTACGAGGAAGGCCGGATAAGAGCGATAGGGGTCAGCAACTTCAACGAACACCATATCGACGAGCTTCTTCGCGAAACGGACATTGTCCCCGCGGTGAACCAGATAGAATGCCATCCGTACCTGACGCAAAACCCTCTCATCGGGTACTGCAGGGAAAAAGGGATCGCGGCGGAGGCCTGGAGCCCTTTGGGCGGAAGCGGAGCGAGGCTTCTGCGCGACCCGCTGATTGAAAAGCTCGCGCAAAAATACGGCAGGACTCCCGCGCAGGTAATACTGCGCTTCGACATACAGAAAAACATAATCGTGATCCCTAAATCCATCCGCCGCGAACGCATCATATCGAATTCGCGGATTTTCGATTTCGAGCTTTGCGCCGAAGACTGCGCCGCGATAGAAGGATTGAACAAAAACCGCAGGTTCGGCCCCGACCCGGACAACTTCGGGTTTTAGGGATTGCGTGCTTTGTTTTGCGGCGGCTTCTTTAAGCGCCTTGCGAGAGGTTTGATTTTTTGTTATAATTTACTTAGCCTAAGGGGGCAACCCAGAAAGGGGTGGTTAAAATCCGAAACCTTTTTGAATTGCCCGTTCCTTGCGTAATTACTACCGCTCTACCAGCGGCAAGTGTACGGCTGATGCAAATGGGCTAATAGCAGAACTCAAACTGCTAAAGTGAAGCTGTTTACATGGCTTTGCGCCGGATACGCGAAGCGCGGACTCCTCTCTCCATGAGGTAAATCGCACATGTAATACAAGGTAAACAAATTGGGGCAAAAGCCGTCATACATTACCGGATGGAGGCGGCTTTTTGTTGTTTTCACCCACTCCTTTGATTTTATCATATTTACTCCGTCATTATCCTCCATTTCTTAGTCATTCCTCACCTCAGGAGATAATTCCGTTAAAAATAAATATATCTATTATTTTACTCCTCTCGAAGACCGCGCGGCGGTTTTGCACATAAGGGATCCCAAGGGGAGAGAAACGAATCGCGGCTAAAAAAGCCCCGGAATATACCGTTGCAGACCATATGGCATACCTCCGTGCCGTTCCGGAATTTCAAAGCCTTTTGGCGGGATTCTTAAGGACGGAGTCCTTAAGCGGGTTAAGGGCGGCGCCCTTCCCGGCTACCCCTGTTCGCAGGCTCTCCCCGCGTTTTCGATCTTGAACAGCGCGCTCTCGCGTATCCTCCCGCAGGTCGCGAGGGAGCAGAACATGCGCTGCGAAACCGCCTCGACCGTGCGGTTCTCGAAATACCGCAGCCGGACGTAGTCTTCCTCGCGCTGCGACAAACGGGCGTCTAAAACCGCCCGGTCTATCTCGCGGATCTTCTCGCGCTCGGCTTCAAGCCTGCGCTCGATGCTCTCGATCTGCGCCCTGTACTGGTCTGCGGCGAGGATCGCGGCGTACTCGACGGGGCTTAGCGCGCCCGCCCGCCATTTTCCTCGAAGCGTTGTCAAATCGCTCGTTTTAACGCCGGAGCACGACTGCTCATACGCGCTTTTCGCGAACGAAAGATCCATAAGAAGCCTCCCTATCGCTCTGTTCGCGTACCACCGCTCCCGCAAAAACTGTTCGGTGCCGGTCATGCGCTACTCCTCTCCCGCCGTCTTTATGCGCGCGTCCCTTTCGAATACCGAATATGCGTAGTCCTTTACGCAGTCCGCGCAGACGCGGACTTCCTCGTGCAGGAAATACCGCTCGCCGAAGCGTATCTCAGCGCCGCAGTACCAGCAGTAAGATGACACGGGCGCTTCCGCCGCCTCGCCTGAGAACCTGTCGATATCGGCGTTTCCCATCTCAAATCCCCGTCTTTTTGATCACCGAGTCAAGCTCGCGGTCGAGCTCGTCGAGCTGTCTTAATATCATCGAGCAAAGCACGTGCCCCGCGGCGGCGACGGCGGCTTCCTTCGTCCTTATAAATTCCTCCGACACGGCGGCCAAAGCCCGCGCAAGCGCGTCGAGCCGTTCGCATCCTGATACGTACGCGTCCTTCATCGTAATACCATCGCGCGCGTCAGTTCTTTCGGACGTTCTTTTCCCCGGCATAGAACACCCGGAATATGTCTTCGTCCGACAACCCAAGTACCTCGGCTATCCTGCTCGCGACCGCCGGCGACGGGCAGCGCGTCCCGCTCTCAATGCCCGAATAATACCCCTGAGAGACTTTGGCGCGTCTGGAAAGCTCGGTCTGGGTCATGTTGCTTCCTTCCCGCAGATAGGCAAGTAATACCCTCATAAACTTCCTTTCCATCTATCCGATTCAATTCGTTCCGCGTTGTGGCTTGCTTGGTATCCGTTGTTCCGATAATAACTTTTGGCTATATTTTAGGTACAATATTCCATAATGTCAATGGCTTGAGGTTATACTTTACAATTCTATAGCTTTGAGTTATAATTTATTTAAAAATAAGGAAATGCTGATTAAACGAGGGCAATAAGATTTGCGAGGGGATTTCGTGTCTGTCAAGGAGCAAGAACGAAGGAATAGCGGCGCTATTTCAGGGTTTTTGCGGCTTTAGGCAGGCGCTAAACCGACCGCAAAGATATTGCGCGAATTAATCGGCGTTTCCCTGACAAAGGGGTGATGCGTTTGGACGGCCTCGCTCCCAAGCTCAGGGCTTACAGGAAATCCCTTGGGCTTACACAGAGGGAGCTCGGGTCGAAGGCGGGGATCGCGCAGGAGTTCATATCGGAGATAGAGAAGGGGAAAAAGCGCCCTTCTATCGAAGTGCTCGAAAAACTCTGCGGCGCTTTGGGATGTTCCGCCGATTACCTGTTGGGGCTTTCCGGCGGCGGTTATTGCCGGATCGAAGACGAAAAACCGCCCGCCGCGCTGAGCCGGCAGATACTTCAGGAGATAATCGACCGCCAGCTCACCGAAAAAGACCTTATGCTCGCGCTCAAAGTCGCCGAAGTCATGCATCAATACTGTCACGAAGCTTGACCGTATCCATACCCCCAATCGAACTCATATTCACACCACCCTTCAAACTATAATGACTTTGAAACGGCGCGGAATACACGCCGGACAAACGGCTTATTAATGCCGCCGTTTTGTTCTTGATTAATCCGCGCCGATTAAATATGATTGATATGGCTTTGCGGTTATTCCGGCCGCAGGAGGCTCTTTTATGCCCGTTCTCGAAGTGTTTTACGATTACCTCTGCCCGTTCTGCTTCAAGGGGCACGAGCTGTTAAAAAAACTCGCGCCCGACTATCCTGAGATAGAGATCGTTTGGCGCGCCTGCGAGGCTGAGCCCGTACGAACTCCCGGGAGTTCGTACGGGAGCCTGCTGCTGCGCGGCTTTTACTTCGCCCGCGCGCACGGCGCCTGCCTATGGGAATACAACGCTCTTGCTTACGAGATCACGCACAGGAGCCGCGTGGATATCGGCGACCTCAACTCCGTCGCGGAAGCGTTATCAGGCCTTCTCGACGCGGAAGCGTTCCGAAGGGAAATCGGCGGAGGCGCTTATTTTCGGGAACTTGGCGAAGCGAACTCGCTCGCATACGATAAATACGGCGTCTGGACTATCCCCGCTTACAGGATGGACGGCAGGAGGCTCGATTCGCGGCTCGGGCTGGGGGTGTCCGAGAAACAGCTCGCCGGCTTTCTTAGCTCAGCGGAAAAATAACGCCGAAAATTATTCTCATATCCCCATAGAAATCTTTAAATTCGGATGGTAATATTAGATATATGTTTTTTGATATACGTTTTTAAGGGGTGAGCGGAAGTGAAGATAGGCATGGCGTTCGGCGGCGGAGGCGCGAGGGGGTTCGCGCATTTGGGGGCGTTAAAAGCCCTCGCTGAAAGAGGCGTGCGCCCGTCTATCGTTTCGGGGACAAGCGCCGGCTCGATAGTCGGCGCGTTTATAGCGTCGGGTTTCGCTCCCGAAGAGGTATTCGAACTCGTAAAAAAGAACAGGTTCATCGATTATGCGAAGGTATCTCTGCCTTCGTCCGGACTTTTCACGCTGTCCAATCTTAGGAGCCTGCTCGAACGCCTTCTTCCCGTAAAGGAATTCAAGGATTTGAAAATGCCTTTCTTCGCCGCGGTCACGAACCTGTACAGCGGGCAGGTGGAATACATACACGAAGGGCCGCTGGCGACCGCGGTCGAAGCGTCCTGTTCGATCCCCGTCGTGTTCGCTCCGGTAAAGATGAACGGCTGCCTTTACGTAGACGGCGGAGTGCTCGACGGCATACCGGTGACCCCTCTTATCGGAAAGTGCGACAGGATAATCGCCCTGAGCGCAGGGGCGAAGGGCGAGGTCAAACGGGTCGGAAGCCTGAAGGAGGCGGGGTTTCGCGTATTGGATCTCATGAACAGCCGCGACGTTATGCACGCCCGCGAACACGCAGACATCGTCCTCGAACCGGAGGGTTTGGGCGCTTTCCGCACGCTCGATACGCGCCATGCGGACGAGATATTCGCGGCGGGTTACGAATGCGCTCGCAAAGCCGATCTTAGAAAGGTGCTCGGCCTCTTCCATCGTCCTTTGCTGTTCGGGCGCGCCGGCGGCGTTCCCGAGGCGGAAGCGTGATGTTTTGCATCAACCGCGAAAGCGGCGCACCGATAATTAAGGAAATTTGACATGAGCTATATTATCCGGCTTGCCGAAAAAGGCGACCTTCCCGCGATGCTTTCCATCTACTCGTATTATGTGCGCGAAACCGCGGTTTCGTTCGAATACGAGCCTCCGTCCCTTGAGGAGTTTTCGCGCCGCTTCGGCGCTTTTACGCGGCAGTTTCCCTGGTTCGCTCTGGAGAGCGAAGGGCGCGTGATCGGCTATTCCTATGCGCACCGCTTTCACGAGCGCGCCGCATACGACTGGAGCGCGGAGTTGACGGTATACCTCGACAGGTTTTGCCACGGGAAAGGCTGCGGCAGGGCGCTCTATACCTGCCTTATCGAAACCCTCAGATTGCAGGGTTATAAAACCGCTATCGGCATAATAAGCTGCCCGAACGAAAAGAGCGAGGGGCTGCACCGCGCGCTCGGGTTTGCGCGGCAGGGGATAATAACCGGCGCGGGTTTTAAGGGCGGCGCCTGGCGCAGCGTCGCGTTTTACGCTCTCGCGCTCGGCGAGTATACCGTCCCCCCCGCTCCCCCGTTGCCGGTCGGTTCCGTCAGGGATACGCCGGAGTTCAAAGAGCTGACGCAAAGATGCGCCAAAATGATACGCGGATAATGTCCCTCCATACTATTTTTCTAAAAAGGCGGCGCCTATGAGAAAAGCGGTCCTTATATGCATGGCTTCCCTGTTCGTTGCGGTCTTGTTTTGCGGATGCGCCGCGGCGGCCGATACGCCCGCCGAGGATAAGCTGATGGCCGACGTTTTCAACGCTATCGCGCAAAAAGATTACGTTACGGCGAAGAAACTGATGGCCGGCGTGATCGACGAAACGGATCTGGATAAAGCGCTTCCGTCGATGTCGGATTATATCATGGGTACTGTGGTCGAATATACGAAAACAGGTTACAGCGTCGATTCGTATATCGGAACCGACGGAAGAAATACGGCCGAAACGTTCACATACGGCGTAAAAACCCAATACGGCGATTATACGGTCAAGATGGTGCTGCTGCGGTCGGACGGCGGCCGAAAAATGATCGGATACGAGGTCGCGAAAGCGCCGCAGTCCGGCGGCGCGATACTGGATCTTAACGATTTCGATATGATACAGCCTTTGATGCTCTTATTGTCCGCCGTCTGCCTTGTTCTCTTTATCTTCGCTTTAGTAAAATGCGCTAAAGCCTATATCCGGTTGAAGGTTTTGTGGATCGTGCTCATAATATTGCTCAATGCCGGATTTTCGGTCGTGAAAACGGCGTCGGGCACGCAAACGCATATGCTGCTGTTCATAGGAATCTCGAGCCTTATAAAATACGCGAACGGGGACTATATGTTCAGCGTGATGCTTCCGCTCGGCGCCATCCTGTTCCTTTGCCTGCGAAGGCGGCTCGTTGCCTCCGCCGCCCCACCGAAGGAAGCGGCCGAAACGGATCTCCGCCTCTCAGACGGCGGTGCCGCGGAGCGTCGCGCCGGACCGCTCGAGCCCGAAGAAAATAATGGCGAGCTTGATAACGGGGATAACGGCACAGAAAGACGATAATAAACGGGCGCTTTTTGTACGGCTTCGCCGCGGATTATTCTTTTCCTTCGCTTCGCCGAATAAATATAACCGATTCGGGCGGAGGAGGAGACGATATTATGGCGAAGGCGACGATAAAAAAACGCAGGAAGCCTCCCCGGAAAAAATCCGGCGAGCCGGATATACGCGAAAGACTAAGAAAGCTTACGGCGGACGCGCCTGTGGCGCGGTTTCGGGGCGGCAGGTACGTTTTGGAAAACAACGGCGCCGATAAGGAAAACTAAGGAAGCGCTGAAAATACCGCGTTTTAGTCCCGTTGTCCCGCGCGGCCGTCAGCCGTCGTGCGGGTTGCTCTCGCCGCTGTGCGTTACGCGCGCGTCCTCGGAAAGCCCGATCTCGTCCTTCGGGTTTTCTTTGTTATGGCGGATTATCTGTTTTTTCCTCGCGGGAAGAGTATGCCGCGGGGCTTCGTACATCCTTCTGTCTTTCATACGCCCATTATCGCTTCTTTTTTATGGTTATTATCCGCGAAATCCGCGCGATTATGCTTCTTATGTGTTTTTCGGCTTTGGCGCGCCAAGCCCGCAAAGCGTTTCGGACGCTTCCCAGAGCCTCGACGCCGTCTCCTCGTCAAGCGCGCGCCTGTCGGGGGCTTTAGGCTTTTTATATCTCCAATAAACCTCCTCGCGTGCAGAAAGCGACGGCTCGGTCGCGAGCCACGCTATCGCCTCTCCCGGGACTTTTGGATCCTTGCCGCCTTTCATCCTCAGCGTCCAGAACAGCTTTTCCTTGCCGGAAGTGCCCTTAAGCCCGATCTCCGTCCGCGCAAGCCCCGGATCGGCCGCGAAAGCCTTAAGGCCGAAGCCCGCCGTCCTTCGGTTAAGCTCCGCCGAAAAGAGTATGTTGCATAGCTTCACGCGCCTGTACTGTTTAAGGCAGCTGTAACGCTTTTTCATCTGAAGGTCCGTAAAGTCGAGCCTCGCTCCGTAATGCGAATCCGAGCTCACGGTAACGACCCGCGCGCGCGGCGAATTTTTTAGCAGCGGGAGCAGTTCGCGGGTAAGCAAAAACGGCGCGAGATGGTTTACGGCGAGCTGGAGCTCGATACCGTCCTGCGTAGTCGTAAACCTGCTCGAAACCGCGCCCGCGGCGTTTATCAGTATGTCGAGGCGGTTCAGGCGCTCCCGTATCCGCGCGGCGAGATCCCTTATCTGAGCCTGCGAGGACAGGTCGCACAGCATATATTCGATCTGTGCGTCCGGGCAGCTTTTTTGCACGAAGCCGCGGGCCGAATCGCACCTTTGAGCGTTTCTCCCGACGCCGATTACGCATATCCCTTTCGCCGCAAGCTCCGCCGCCGCGGCGAGCCCGATGCCCGCCGTCGCCCCGGTCACGACGGCGTAAATCTTTCCTTCCATGGCTTAGCCCCTCCAAGCCCGATTCTAACATCCCGCGGCGCGTTTCACAAACAAATGTTTTGCGCCGCGCGCATTTAAAGTAAATGGCGGTCAATGACCGCCACTGCATATATACGTGCACCATATGCCATATTTTTGGGAACGGCCCCCGCGGCGTCCCCTGCACCCCGGGATCTCCGGATCTCACGATACGCTTATAATTTTCAAGCCCGCGGCCGCCGAAAAGCTCCCGTATACTTTCGCGCCGCCCGACAGGGCATAAGCGCGTATGCGGTAATAATATGTCTTTCCCGCAGTAAGCCCCGTATTCAAGTAGCTTGTTTCCGGCGTTGCGGCTAACTTTACGTATCCCCTCGTCTTAGACGTCGAGCGGTATACCTCGTACATCGCCGCGCCTTCGACGGCGCCCCATGACACGTTTGCGCAGCCCGGGAAATCCTCGGACAGTACTACTCCCGACGGCGCGGACGGGACCGGCTTTACCGATTTTACTGCCGAATAGCTGCTGTAAACGGTCGCAATGTACGGCACGCGGTAGGCGCGTATCTTATATTTGTATTTGACTCCGGCCGTAAGCCCGGCGTCGGTATACGTTAGCGCGCCGTCGACCGTCGCTATCAGCTTATATGTCTTTCCTATCAGCCGGTATACCATATACCCCTTCGCTCCCGAAACGGCTCCCCATGAAAGCTTCACCGAATCATAGCCGAGCGATTTGACGTACAGTCTCGGGGTTTTAAGCGCAACGGCGGAGTTTCTCGCCCATTTCGCGTACAGTTTCGCGTTTGCCGTTATGCTTACGGTTGAATCCGCGGTTATCTCTGTTCCCTGCCCCGACGTTTTAGTATACCATCCGAAGAAATAATATCCCTTCCTTGAAGGCAACGGCAGCGCGCCGTACTGGGAACCGTACGTTACCCGTTTCGTCACGGGCGAAACCTTCCCGCCCGACGGATAGAACGCTACGGTATAGCTCGCGGGCGACCATTTCGCGTAAAATTCCGCGCTGCCCGTCACGGTATACGGGAACCGCACAGGCTCCGTGTCGCATTCGGCCGTCGGGTACCATCCGCCGAAATTATACCCCGCGCGCGTGCTCGCCGGAGAAGAAACGCTGTCCCCGTAGTGAACCGTCCGGGCGGGCACGTCGCTTCCTCCCTGAGCGTGGAACGTAAGCGTATAATCGATCGCCGTCCAGTGCGCGGTATAAGTCCTGTTCCCGTACGAGCCCGACGGTATCGTCACTTCCGCAGAAACGCCGTCTATGCCGGTGCCCGACCACCCGTCGAATATGTATCCCGTTTTCTCCGGGTTGTTGAGCGTAATATCCGGGTCTTCGATCGTGTATTCCGTCGGGTTCCCGCTCGCGCTCCCGCCGCCCAAAGAATAGCTTATCGAATATTTTTTGGGCGTCCATTTCGCGTAAAGCCGCGTATCCGCCGCGACTCCCTGCGAATCGAAATCCCATTCGTTTTCGCAGGCGCTTTCGGTATACCATCCTTTGAACTCGTATCCGTTGTTGGCGGGATCCGCCGGCTTTCTCGCCTTTACGCCCCGGTAAACGGTCTGCGGAGCGGGCGGCGTTCCGCCGGCGCCGTTTAGGTCGAAAGACACCGTATAAGTCACCAGCGGGCCGTAGACAGCGGCGGGATAGCCGTGGAACGGGTTGGAGAAGCCGCTGCTCGTATCGAGATAATAGACGGTGAACCCGGAATCGCAGCCCGAAAAAGCGGTATCGTCGAAAACGGACGGCGCGTCGCCGTTGAAATACGCTTCGCGCAGCGTCTCGCAGTCTCCGAACGCGCGCTCTCCGACCGAATCGACCGTCGAGGGAAAGCTGACGCTTCCAAGCGCGGAGCATCCGTCGAACGCCTCGCGCGCAATGGATACGACGCCTTCCGCGAGGTTTACGTTTCTGAGCGCGGGGCAGTTGTAAAACGCCTGCGCCGGGATTTCTTCGACCCACGCGGGTATCGAAACGCTTTCAAGGGCGGTGCAGCTGTTGAACACCGATGCGCCTATGCTCGAAAGCCCGGACGGGAGCGACACGCTCTTAAGCGAAGAGCATCCGGAGAACGTGTATTCCCCGATCCTCGTCACGCCCGCGGGTATGCTAATCGACCCGAGGCTTCGGCAGTACAAAAAAGCGGCGTCGCCTATATCCATCACGCTGTCCGGGAGCGATATCGACGCAAGCGAGGCGCAGTTGAAGAAAGCCCTGTCGCCTATCGAAACCACCCCTTCGGGGATCGTCAGGCTTTCGAAGCCGCACTGCGAGAACGCCCAGTCGCCGATGCTCGTTACTCCGTCCGGGATCGTAACCGTTTCAAGCGCCGAGCATCCGCAGAAAGTATAAACGGGTATCGACGATAAGCCGTCCGGCAGCTCTATTGCGCAAAGCGAGGAACAGTTGTAGAAAACGCCGCTTCCGAGGCTCGTAAACGAACCGGACAGCCACGCCGCCGTAAGGTTCCGGCATGTCGAAAACGCGTTGTTCCCTATCGCGGTAACTCCTTCGGGAACAGTTACCGTCCGGAGCCCGGAGCCGTAAAACGCCATCGCCCCTATCGTTTTGAGCGTTTCCGGCATAACCGCGCCGGTGAGCGAAACCTTGCCTTCGAACGCGCCGTCGCCTATCGCCGTCACGTCCTTAGAGTCGATTTGAGCGGGAATCGTGATGTCTCCGCCGGCTCCGGCATAGCCGGTTATCGTTACCGTACCGTCGGGGTTGACGCTGTACTGGTAATCGCCGTAAACGAGAAGCGCCCCCGCGTCCGCGAGCGCCGAAGGGACGAATAAAAGCGTAGCGAAGAGCGCAATCAAAATGACGACAGAAAGTCTCTTTAACATAAGGCTTTTCCTCCGTGAGTTGTTTTGGATGCCGCGTCCGTGCGGCAATGATTTTGAAATTGAGTATGAACGCCCCGATAAATATATACCCGTTTTGAACCGTTTGAATCACAAGTATTTTATGGTAATCCGGGCATGAAAAAGGAGAGCCGTTCGCTCTCCTTTTACGTTCCTGTTAAGATCACGCGGGCTTCGCGTTTCGCGCTATGCCCTCGTTATCCGCACGGTGTATACCTTCGGCGTCCCTCCGGCCTGCGCGTAAACCTTTATCGTCGCGGTCGCCGTCCGGCCGTGCCCGAGCTTGAACGTCCTGCTTTTTGTCAGACTCCCGTTGATATATACCCTGCTGTAAGGCGCTCCCGCGGCCTTTATCGTAGCGTACGGCGTAGCCGCGTCCAAGGCGAGGTTATACGACAGCGTGTCCTTGTCGAAAGGAACGTCGAACGAGAGCGGCGCGCTCCCGTACGTCGCCGTCAGCGACGCAAGGTCCTTGTTCGTGGACTTAGCCCTCGTTACCTTGACGGTATAAACCTTAGTCATACCGTCCGCCTTGACCTTTATGGTCACGACGCGCGTCCCTCCGTTGTTGATGGCCGGGGTCGTATAGCTGTCGGCCGCCTGCCCGTTTATCGTCATTTCCGAGCCCGCGTTCTCCTTTACCGGCGTTATCGTCGCCCTGTCGGTAAACTCGTCGAGCTTTACGGCGTATTTGTAAGTCGTCTTTTTAAACGCCGGAGACAGCGCGAACCCGTCCGAAACCCCTATATCGGAAAGGTACGGCGATATAAGCCATTTCGCGTACAGGGTCGCGTCGGAAGTCACCTTATACGGGAACCTTATTTTTTTCGCGAACGCCGGACTGGTATACCAGCCTCCGAACACGAAGGTGTCCTTAACCGGGTTTGGCGGAGCTTTTTTTATCTTGCTGCCCGTTGCGGCTATCTGCGTCGAGACGGCGCTTCCTCCGTTGCTGTCGAACTCTATGTACGAATAGCTTTTCGCGGAGTACAGCGCGTTGGCGCGCCCGCTTCCGTACGAGTAGTCGTAACCCCTGGAACCGCAATCGGTCGCATTGCTCTGTATTATCTGCTTTATCTGGGATGGCGTTTTCGAAGGGAACCTCTGTTTGAGCAGCGCCGCGATCGCGGCTATATGCGGCGAAGCCGCGCTCGTTCCGTAAAAACGGCCTTCTTCGCCGAACCCTCCCGCTCCGGTTATCGATACTCCGTCGGAGCCGCAAACGTCCGGCTTCTTCCTCGTCGTGCCTATCATCGTCACCGGCCCGCGCGACGAGTAAAACTCGAGCGAACCGTATTTATAATATTTGCTGTAATCGTTTGGGTTCGTATCGATAGCTCCGCATGTAATTACACCGGGCACTGCCGCGTGCCCGTATATCGAGTCTGAAGCAACTATGTTGTTTGGGTATGTATTACAATCGTATACATATATCTCCAGCGTCTTGTTTGAGGTTCTCGCTGAATTATTCTCTCCGACAACCCCGATCATAAAATCTTCGAAATAATAACTATAATTTGTATACCATATTCCCTCGATCGGGTTATCGTCTCCAGTCTGAAAATCAATGCTATAATCGGCTATGTCGCCATATTCATCATAAAGATATAAATCATAATCGTTGCCGGAATATCCGAAACGGTCGTTCCATTGCAGTATTATACGCACTGATTGTCCGTACGGTATATTAACCCACATGTATTTGCCGTTCTTTTTGTTCCCGTGGCCGAGATCCGCGACGCCGTACCCGCCGTTAACGTATTTCCCCTGATAATGGTCCCACGCCTGATTTCCGGCGGAAGTGCAGTATATTACGTCGTTCGCGGCGAGAACGTCCGCGACATGCTTGGCCACGTCTCCGTCCTCGAAGAAAGGCTGCGTTATCCAGCTAACGTCGTCGCAGATCACGCCGCATCCGGCAGCGACTAAGGCGTCGATGGCGCCGCAAAATTCGATGATGTCGTCCCCGCAGTCATGGAAATAGAGCTCCGCTCCCGGAGCGAGGTCGTGGACTATCTCAAGCATCGCCGTGCCTTCGTCATTGAAGCTACCATCCAAAGAGTTCCTCAGGACATGCACGTCGGAGGGAAGGTCCCCGCTGTCCCGCGCGGCCGTCCAGTGATCGACGCCGTCCGAAATGATCCCTACTTTAACGCCGCTTCCGTCGAGTCCGAACGCCCCGCGCGCCTGAGCCGCTTTCAAGTAACTGTCTCCTTCGCTGTTTACCGAACCGGAATTAATAACGGGGGGCGTAACCAACTCAATGCCGCGTACCCCGTCCAACTCGGCCAAATCCTTAAGGGAGCCTGTATCGACCCACGCCGCGGCAAGCATTTGCGATTCGTCCTTTATTATATCGGTAACGTATGGAGCAAGAATATCGAAGCTTGCGCCTTCGCTGAGGTTTATGTAGACGTGAACGCTTTCTCCCGAAATTCCCGACTCTTTGTTTTCCTTAAACACTTTGTCCTTCTTCAGTTGGCTGATATATTGTTCTTTCGTCATCCCGGAAGGAAGGTATTTCTCGTCCGTAAGACGAAGAAGCCTGGAGGATAGTTTTTTCTCCACGCTGCTTATCGCATACTGGTCTTTCAGCATGCCCGACGTGTCCAAGACTATATTCGAGTCGTCTTTGTATTGTTCTCTTATCCGGTCGGCCGGCTGTCCGTCCGTCGGCTGTTCGTCCGCCGGCTGTTCGTCCGCCGGCTGTCCGTCCGCCGGCTGTCCGTCCGCGGTCTGCCCCGGCTGCTCCGTACCCGGCGGCGGCGAAGCGTCCGCTTCCCCTTCCGCCGCGGCAAGCCCCGGCAGCAAACAGACGGCCATAGCCATGACCATCATCAGCGCAATAATCTTTTTTACCATTCTAACCTCGCTTTACTCCGGCGGGAAACCCGCGGGGAAAATAAATTTACCGGAAGCTGCGCTTCCCGTCATCTCGCCCCGGTATAAACGCATTGCCGCATCCGGCGCCGCAAAGCGGAGCGATTAAAGCACAAATATATGATAAGTTATAATTATTTCGTCCATATTATCATATATTACCGTTATATACAACTGATTAACTGGAATTTTTTTTGATTTTTTTGTGCGTTTTCCCTTTGTTTTCGCCGCCGTTCTTTGTCTGAGCGGAATCCACGGATTTAAAACGGCCTCCGGCGTTTGCCGGAGGCCGCTCGTCGCGTTATTCACATTCGCGCCTTTCGCGCAAATCCGTAAAAGGCGTTTTATTTTTTGGGCGGTTTGACGCCGCTGCCGCCTTTGTTGCCGTTATTGCCGTTGTTGCCGCCGTTGCCGCCGTTGTTCGCCGCGCTTCCCGCCGCGTCCGCGCCGCCCGCGTACCTTTCTCTTATTATCTTTACCGTATAGACCAGCGCGGGGCCGAATTGCGGCCTGACCCTGATGCGGGCGGTCTTTTGCTGGCCTTCCCTGAGCCTGTACGTTACCCTATTCTTAAGCTTTGCGCAAGGCGAATTCGCGACCGCGGTGAGCGTAACGCTTTTTACGGAGGCGCCGATATTCAGCACGTATGCCCTTACCGCCGGGTCAAACGCCGGGGAAAGCGTCCCCGCCGAAGCGGTGAGCGACGCGAGGGTCGCGTCCGTCGACTTGGCCCTTTTTACTACGATGGTGTAAACGTGGCAAAGCGTCTCGGCTTCCGTTCCTTCCGCCGCCGCCGCGGTATATGTGACCTTGATTTTGACTGTAACGGTCTTGTTGTTTTCGACGTTTACGGTCAAGCCTCCCGACGAAACGCTGCGATCCCTGTTTGTCCAGATCGCGATTTTCGCGTTCGAGTTTTCGGGCACCGGCGTTATCGTCACGCTGCTTTCGGTTTCGGCAAGCTGCAGCTTATAGCTGTACGCCGTCTTGACAAAATCGCGCGACAGCGTTCCGCCGGATAAAACGATATTGGAAAGCCACGCGCTTACCGGCTGCCACTTCGCGTAAAAAGTCGCGTCGTGCGTCACCGTGTGCGGGAACGACACCGGCGTAATGAAAAACGGATCCGCGTACCACCCGAAGAAATCGTACCCTTCATAGGTGCTGGCCGGCGCGGCCGCGATCGTATCGCCGTAATTGCCCGTCCAGTCCGGAACGGGGGTCCCGCCACGCGCGTCGAATTTGACCGTGCAGGGTATCGGCGTCCACTGCGCGAAAAGCGTCACGTTAGAGTCCGGCATCGTCATCTGCGACGACTCCGCGTACGCGGCTCCGCTTCCGTCCGCGGCGGTGTTCCATCCGCTAAAAGCAAAGCCCGTTTTGGCGAGCATACCCGTATTCGCGCTTACCGTCACCGTGTCTCCGGCGTTGTAGAAATTCGTGTCGGCGGGAACGGATCCGCTGTCCGCGCCGTTGCCGTCGTATGTCAGCGCGTATCCTCCTTCGGCGAGCGCGCTAAGGGGCAGCATCGTGAGAACGAGCGCCGCCGCGAGAAAGTATACCATCAATTTTTTCATAAGCGTTTCTCCTTTTTAAAGTTCTTTCGAATGGTTTTTAGGGCGTCATACTTTCCTTTCGCATATATCAACGCGCGCAAGCCGATAATGTTCATTTTTTATATAAAAGTTCTTTCACGAGAGGGTGTCCGAAAATAAATAGCGGCCGATGACCGCCGCTGCATATATGGGTATACAAAAGATAATATACCATATATTGTAGGGAACGACCTCCGTGTCGTTCCGAAATCGAATTTAAAGTTTCTTTTTTACGGCCTCGTCACCGTTACGGTGTATTTCGTAGTCGGCGCGGAAGTATCCTGCGCGAACACCTCTATGTTTACCTTGCGGCTCTCGCCGCGCGCGAGCCTGACCGTCAGATACGCGCGCCTAACCCCGTCTACGTATACCTTCGCGCCGTACCCCGACGCGCCGAAGTAAAGCTTCACGGAACCGTATGTCGAGGGCATGGTAACGGTATAATCATGCGTCGTCTTTGCGAAGGAGGGCGACAGGCGGCACCTGCTCGAACTCGTCTTTATGTATCTGAGCGCGGAATCGGTAGAGCGCGCCCTGTCCAATACGATATAATAGTATCTTCTCTCGCCGGACTGCGCCGTGACCCTAATCGAAACCGTCCTCCTTGCCCCGTTGCCGACCGAAAACGTCCGGGAACTGAACGACGCTCTGGCAAGCCCCGCGGCGGAAACGGTATCGCGCACCGTGACTTTTCCGGTATGCTCGTCGAGATGCAGGTAATATCTGTTGACGCCCGGTTCAAAGTCCGCTTTTGCCGCGGGGTCGTCCTGCTTATTGAACGGGAGCCTCGCCGAAGACCCGTATTTCGTGACCCAAAGGTCTGACAGCGTGTTGTCCGTGGACTTTTGCCTGTATACGACGACCTTGTACGTACGGGAAGCAAGATTTCCGAATCTAACCTTTATATAATACGTTTTCGACGCTCCGTTCTTAAGAGAAAGCGCGATGGCCGACTGGCCGTATGCGTATTTCGTTCCGTTCACGTAAACGTCGGCGTCGTCGTTCTCCCTTTCGAAACTTATCGTAGTACCCGTCGTCTTCTCGCCCAAGGTTATTTTATAGTTGTAATACGTCTTTGAGAACGCCCTCGACCATGTCCCCGACGAGCTCGACAGGGAAGTAAGGTACGACGTCTGGGGCTGGGTATCCGTCCAGTTCGCGGTGTAAGTCCTGTCGCCCGTCGAGCCGGCGGGTATCGTAACGTCCTTCGTTACGGAAATATTCCCTTTTTCCGTCCATCCGACGAAATCATGGTTAGGCCTCTGCGGGTCGGTCAGCGTTATCGCTTCGCTTTCGATCGTATAGCTCGACGGGTTGTCCGTCGTCCCGCCTGCGCCGAGCACGTAAGTTATTTTATACTGCGTCGGCGCCCACCGCGCGTACAGCGTCGCGTCCGCCGTCACGAGGAACGGGAACGCGGTGGGAATGTTAAAATCGGGATCGAGATACCAGCCCGCGAGGGTATAGCCGTTCTTGGAAACGGACGGCGCCTTCGAGATGCAGTCCCCGTATTTTCCGCTCCACGAGGGTACGCTGCCCGCGCCGTTCGTCACATAGCCGACGGTGCAGTCTTTATCCTCCGGCCACGGGTCGTCCTTCACAACATATGAGGAAGCGACATACCCGTAGCCTCCGCCGTAGTTGATTTCATACCAGCCCGAAGTCGTGTCCGGGTTCCTTACGTGTATCCTCGTCCCGTTCGGAAGCGTCCCCAGGATATCCGCTGACGAGCTTGCCGACTTGCGGACGTTAAGCGGCGTGTTTAAGTCAGTTCTTACCGCGGCGTTTGAATGGTCGGGAACGCTAAACGGCGTAAGAACCGGCCTGTAGTAGTCCTGAACGGTAAGCGCCGTATTCGGGAAGTAGAACGCCATTATCTGCTCATAAGTATGGCCGTCGGCCGCCCTCTCCTGCGCGCCGAACTGCGAAAGCCCGACGCCGTGCCCGTAGCGCCTGTGGCGAATGAGGAAGGCGTCCTCCGTCTGTTCGACGGCATATATCCTGTTTTGATTGTGATGGCGAAAAGCATAGTAATCGCAGTCGGAATCCGAGAATCTCGTCATATCGAGATTGATGTCTACCGGTATGTCCACGGTTACCGTTCCCATCGCCGATACGTCGTCCGGCGGCTGCTCCGAAGGCTGCGGGCTTTCCGTTGGTTCCGGGCTTTCCGTCGGCTGCGGGCTTTCCGTCGGCTGCGGGCTTTCCGTCGGTTCCGGGCTTTCCGTCGGCTCCGGGCTTTCCGTCGGCTGCGGGCTTTCCGTCGGCTGCGTAAAATCCGCCGCCGTCGCCGCTCTCGTTATGCTGACCGTCAGGCTCATTTTCGCGTTCAGCATATCCGGGCATATGTTATTGCCGTTATAATCAGTAACATCGTGATGCTGATTGCTTGTTTTATCGTAATTGTACGGAACGATGTTAGTTACCGCTTTGATACTGTTGAACGTATAACCCTTGCTCTTCGTGTAGTCCGTAACGAGCTTTTTTATATATTTATAGGCGTTCGCCGATTCGACGCCGTCTCCGTGGCTGTTGTTGTTTGCGCCGTTGTTATCGTCGATATACGATATGTCGTTTGATTCGTCCCATGCCTTCGGGAAAACGAGCGTCTCCGATTTGCTGTTCGGGTTCGCGGCGTCGTACGGATCTTCCTGAATGATATGGCAAGGCAAAAGCTTCGCGGAATCCGACCACGCGTGCTGCGGTATTTCGGTATAGCCTCCGTTCGACGAGCCGAAATACGTCCTTACGACGCTCCCGTTATATGTCACCGCCGTTTTCGCCGTCGCGTCCACGGCCTCTATTACCCTCGTTTGCGTCGGGTTGTATCCGTAATAGACCTGAGACGATGCGGTATCTAAGACGTCGTAGCTCCCCCCGCTTTTGATGGACGTCTCCGCGTAGCTGCGCGCCGCGACCGCCTGCGCTTTTAGCGCCTCCATCGGCCAGCCGTTCCCCATCTCGTATCCGACCACGCCGTACAGGTAATCTTCCATATAAACGCTGTTTACCGCCATTATGTAGCCGTCGGAATCCAGAAGGAACGTCATATCGCCCAAATACCTGCAATACCTTTGATCCGTTCCGTAGATCCTCTTCATCCAGATGAAGCTGTTGTAAGATTCCTTAGTCGGCGAATGCCGTATGAATTTTATCGAGGACGCCCTGTAAAGGCGCGTTTGTCCGCCGTTTCCGTAATACAGGCTCAAGGCGCCGCTCTCCTTCTTTACAGTGTAAAGCTGGCGTTCGAGCTGCACGCCGTCGTCGCCTTCGACGCTGTAATTGCCGTCGAGGAAAAACGAATACGAAGTAGGACCGCTCCCGATGGACAGCTTCACGCGTATGACGCCGTACTTCGAGTCGCCGGCTTTAGCGCTTTCGAAGGCCGGCACGCTCAGCGCCGTAAAAAACATAAGAACCGCAAGCGTTATACACGTTATTCTTCTGCGAAACATTTTTCCCCCGGTAATGTCGATTCGCCCTCCCCATATTGGGGCGGACGCATATTAATTTATTAACAAATGCAATACAAAAGTAACAATCGTCCTCTTTCTTTATACCATGTTTCTATCCATGTGTAAAGCAATCATGCTATTTTATGGTATCATAATAAACACATATCCTATTGTATGATACCACACTTACACTATATTGACGCGCGGACGGTGAAAATTGTTCTGTTTTTCCACGAAAAAAATAAAAAATCCTTATAACCCCGCACGCCGGACCGTTCAACTATACTTCCGGCCCGGCGCCGGGGCGTTTGCTCTATGCTTACATCATATTTTCGGGCCGCTTAGCAGCAAGACCACGGACGCCTGAATCCTTCTCTGTTATAATCCATACGGCGCCGCCTTACGGGTTCCCTGCCTTTATCGTAACACATATCGCGGCGGCGCGGCGGCGCGCCCCATCCCCTTCCGCAAAAACAGCGGCAAAAGCAGCACATACTTAAGCCTCCTTTCATTTGTTTTATAATTTAATATATTCGCGGGGCGCGGGTTATGACATATCCGATGTTTTTCGGCAAAACATATGCGTTTGTTTATGATAATCTTTTTATTTCTTCCCGGATGCTTTCGATTATTTCTTCGTTGACAATACGTTTCGTATCGCCTTTTTTTAACGAATATATATAAAATACTTTTCCCCCGTATTTTTCAGAGAACTCGCTATGTGCTTGGCTCTGCAATTCTCTTTCTTTAAATATCTCTGTGATATGTGAAACGTCCGAAACAGGCTTTATCTGAAGACCAATGTATTTGTCATTTATTTTTATATAGAAATCGACGTTATATTTGCGATCCCATTCGTCCGGAGCCGCCTCGATTTTCTTTTCGATCAATAATTGTAGTTGCTCATAAATCGTTTTTATCTCTGTCATATATCCATCATAGGTTCGATTTATAACCAAATTTCGTATATAATCGACGCAATCGTCCAAAGTAATCTCTTCAATTTCAGATATGAGAACCTCAGATATTTTAATATATAGCTTCTTACCTAATTCGTAAATATGTTCCGGCGATCGAACGTTCTTGAAATAGTATTCTTCCCATTCTAATAATGATTTCGGGGAACATTTTCGAATCGCTTCAGATGTAGCGCCTACATTTCTCTTGAAATTCAATTGGAACCTGTTTGTCGCGCTATTCAATATCCATTCCTTAGCCATTTTTAACTGCCTCAATAAACTTGTTTTTATTACGGTAATCCATAGTAACATCAACATCGACAAGGCCGGAGCGGATTAAATGAGCGTTAACAAAAGTCTTATTATCAAGATATACATATGCAAGCAGATTATTATCTCTGTCATATTTTTCGGAGTCAAATTTTAAAAATATTCTTCTTTTGTTTAAAATGTTTTTTAAAAATTCAATCGCGTCTTTTTCTTTCGCTTTATTTACACTAACACCAATCAGTCGAACAATTAAG
>Ga0078972_1003168_pt1 | contig 50309 bp, 51 predicted proteins | sample YelNatPaOPGAMG01_FD_67568 | JGI IMG/M metagenome (GOLD analysis project Ga0078972, IMG submission 67568) | Hot spring thermophilic microbial communities from Obsidian Pool, Yellowstone National Park, USA - OP-RAMG-01 (SPADES assembly) (version 2) | ecosystem: Environmental > Aquatic > Thermal...
AAGAAATAGATTTCTTTTAAAACTGGATAAATTTATAATCTGGCTTTTAGGTAGTGAGTTTAAGACCATGCCTCATAAGAACTATTTAATTAGAAAAAAAGAAATATTAAAAGAGATTGAAACAACAAATCAGATACTTAAAAAACAAAAATTACTTTATGAATTGGCTAATATATATATAACTGCAGGTGACATTCAAAAGGCAAAAGAGATATTCAAAGAAATTATAGAATTAAATCCTGAGAGTAGATGCGCCTTAAATTCAGAATATAAACTTGCTCTTTTAGATAAATTAACAAATAATCTTGATTCTGCAGTTACAATTTTTGAAAAAATAGCTCAAAGAGAAGATGAGGTTTTGTCTTTATACAGTAAGTATCTTCTTTCTGGAATATATGAATCTAAGAATAATTTTTTAAATGCTAAGAATATCTATGATGAGATTATTTCTAAGTATTCTGATTTGTATATTAACTGTCTTACCCTTTTTAAGAAAGGTTATATATACCTTTATCTTCTAAATGATTATAAATCCAGTTTTGATACATACGATGATATAAGAATAAAGTTTCCCTGTGGTAATTTTATAAAACATATAGAAACAAAACTTATTCCCCGTATTGGTATCTATTATCGTAATTTAGGATTTAACTTTTTGGCTTTAAAAAAATATCAAGAAGCATTAGATACTTTTCAGATGGCACTTAAGATAATTCCGGATGATAGCCTTTCTTTTATCGGTGAAGCAATTGCTTATCTTTGGTTGGGAGAGAAAGAAAAGGCATTGGAATTGGGTTTAAAGGCAAAAGGATTATCTCCCCGAGATCCTTACGTTTTAGTGAATTTAGGTTATATCTATACATATCTCAATATGTTTGAGGAGGCAATAAAGGAATATAAGAAATGTATAATTATTTCTCCTAAAAAGAAAGAGGCATACTACAATTTAAGTTATATATATATAAACAAAGGAGATTTGGACTCTGCTTTACATTTTTTGCAAATCGCTATAAGTGTAAGCCCTAAATTTGCTGAGGCTTACAATAATTTAGGATATCTTTTCTGGCAGATGAAAAATTTTGCTGAAGCAATCTCTGCTTTTAAAAAAGCAGTGCAGTTAAAACCGGATTTTACCTCTGCACATTTTAATTTGGGATTAGCACTGGTGATTACCGGAAGACACCGAGAAGCCAAAGAAGAGTTTGCAAAAATCTTAGAATATGAACCGGATAATGAGTTGGTAAGGGCAAATCTTAAAGAAGTAGAAAGACTTATTTTAAAGGAATAGATGAAAGTTTTTATCCGCACTTTCGGATGTCAGATGAATGTTAGGGATTCGGAGATGATCTGCGGTTTACTACGAACCATGAATTATAAATTAGTCACTAATTATTCATCTGCAGATATAATAATTTTTAATACCTGTTCTGTCCGCAAACATGCAGAGGATAAGGTTTGGTCAGAGTTAGGAAGATTTAAACTCAATACTCAATACTCAATACTCAATACCAAACCTATTATTGGTGTAGTGGGTTGTATGGCGCAAGCTTATAAAGAAAAAATTTTTAAAAAAGCACCTTGGGTAGATTTTGTAGTTGGACCTTCAGATATCCATAAGATTCCACAAATAATAGAAAATGTCACCAGTCACCAGTCACAAGTCACAAGTGAAAGTCTTTTTGATTTAAAAATTTGGGAAACTGATGGTAGTATTCGTCCAGAAGAAATCTACCATACTGGATTTTACCAAGATAAAGACCATGCTTATGTGGTTATTTCCGAAGGTTGTTCTAATTTTTGTTCCTACTGTATCGTTCCTTATGTACGCGGACCTTTAAGGAATAGGAATTATAAAAATATATTAAAAGAAATAGAAGAAGCAATTGATAAAGGAATTACCAAAATTACTCTTTTAGGACAAAATGTTAATGCCTATAAGGATAATAAGATTGATTTTATAAAATTACTGGAATTAATTAATTCAATTAAAGGATTAAAGGAATTTAGTTTTATTACCTCGCATCCTAAAGATACCACACCAGAACTATTTAAGGCAATGTCCGATTTAGAAAAATTAAAAAAGTATCTGCATCTTCCGGTACAATCAGGTTCTGACCGTATCCTTAAGTTAATGAAGAGGGGATATACAAGGGATTTTTATGTAAGATTAGTAGATGATTATCGTAAATTTGTAAAAAACGGAGCCTTAACTACTGATATAATGGTGGGTTTTCCCACTGAAACAGAAAAGGATTTCGAAGATACAGTTGAACTTGTAAAAAATATACAGTTTGATTCCGCCTATATATTTAAGTATTCTGTCCGTCCTTATACAGAGGCAGCTAAATTAAAAGATGATATCCCTTTAAAGGAAAAAAAGAGAAGGCACGCTTTATTGCTGGAATTACAAAAAAATATATCCCGCCAGAAAAAGAAACCAAATAATGTTAAATAATTTTAAACTTACTTTTAGCCGAAGGGAATTCCTGTTTCTTATCCTTTGCTTCCTTATCGCATTTTATTTGCGTCTTATATATTTAAGAGATTATGCAAAAATAAATATTTATTTTCCTATTTTAAAGGACTCAGACAGTTTTTATTATCTTAAATGGGCAAAGGATATCGCGGAAGGTGATATTTTAGGCAAACAGGTTTTTATGAAATGGCCATTCTATGCTTATTTTTTGGCTTTGCTTTTAAAGTTATTTAACTATGAACTTATTTATATCTATCTATTCCAATTCTTTTTGGGTGCTTTGAATTGCGTATTAATATATACAATTACGAGAAAAATATTCAATAAAATTACAGGTTTGGCAGCAATACTATTATATATCAGTTATGGTTTGTTTATCTTCTACGAAGGGCTTTTGATTTATACCAGCTTATCGATATTTTTAAATCTAATTTTATTCTTATATTTTTTATATTTAAAAGAAAATCTAAATCGAAAGAACTTATTTATAGGAGGATTACTGTTAGGTATCTGTACTCTTACCCAGGCAAATGTGATTATCTTTGGAATTCTGGCAATCATTTTTATTCTTTTAGAAAAAAAAATATCTTTAAGATATTTTATTTATAACTTATTAGCGTTTTTTGTTGGTCTGATAATGATCCTAGATGCTGTTTTTTTAAGAAATTATTTTGTGGCAAAAGATAACGTTTTGCTATCAGCAAATTTAGGATTTAATTTCTATTTGGGAAACAATCCTGATAATCCCGAAGGATTTTTTTATTATCCTTTTTATATAAATTCCTATCAGGAGGGTATATTTAGGGATGCTAAGGTAATTTCTAAGATAGAAACCGGCAAGAATTTAAGACCTTCCGAGGTTTCTCTTTTCTGGATTAAAAAGGCGATGAAATTTATACTAAAGAGGCCGATTTTATATTTAAGGATACAGTTAAACAAATTAATCCATCTGTTTAGCCCTTTTGAGTATATACACGATTGGGAGTTTTTCGGTATAAAAGAAAGGATTGGACTTTTTAAATATATACCGTTGGACGTAAACTACCTTATAGGTTTCTTTTATTTAGGTGTGATTTTGGGAATTAAAAAAATAAAGGAAAATTACCTCCTCTATTTAGCTTTATTTTCTTTTTCTTTTAGTATAATTTTATTTTTTGTAGCTACACGCTATCGGATGAGTATGGTCGTGTTTTTAATTATCTTTTCTTCCTTTGGCCTTACCCAGATAATAAATCTATTTTTTCAAAAGAAATATTTAAAATTTTTATTTACTATAGGATTGCTCATCTTGATTTCTTTTATTTTTAACTACAATTTTAAAGAGAAAAAACTTTGTATAAATAAGGGCCTTGTCTCTCATTTAGAAAAAGTGATGTATTATAAAGATAAGTTAGATTATCTTTCCGCTTTAAAAGAAGTTGAATCTGTCTCTAATTTAGAACCGGAGAACCCTTTAATTTTAAATATTTTAGGAGAGCTTTATTATCATCTAAACGATTTTGAAAGAGCGAAACAGATATATAAAAAAATAATTATAAAGTATCCCTTTTTTGTGGATGCGTATTATAATTTAGGTCTTATCTATAACCGACAGGGACTTTATGCGCAAGCAGAGGAGGTCCTTATTAAGGCGATAGATTTAGATCCTGAAGATACCCAGGCACATTTTGAACTGGGAAAAGCCTATAAAGGGTTAGGTGATAAGTTTAAAGCAAAACAAGAGTTCTGGTTTGTTTTAAACCGGATTGACCTTACTAATAGAGAAGACAGGGAAAAAATAGAAAAAGAATTTTTTGAATTAATAGAAGAATGGAACCCAAGGTGATTTTTTTAGTAGGTCCTACTGCCTGTGGAAAATCGGAGTTGGCAGTAGAACTTGCCTCCAAAATAAATGCCGAGATTATTTCCTGTGATTCTATGCAAGTATATAAAGGGATGGAGATCTTAAGCGCAGCACCCTCTTACGATTTGAGAAAAAAAATTAAACATCATCTGATCGGTTACGTAAATCCCCAATCCCAATACAATGTAGCTAAATTTAGAAGAAAAGCAATAGGAAAGATTAAGGAAATCTTAAAGAGAGGCAAAATCCCTCTCTTTGTGGGAGGTAGCGGTCTTTATTACAAGGTCTTATTGGATGGGATATTTGATGAAGAAGAACCTAATCAAAAATTAAGGCAAAGATTATATCAAGAAGCAAAAGAGTATGGTACGTACTTCTTATACGAGAGATTAAAAAAAATCGATCCTAAAAGTACTTCCAAGATTCATCCTAATGATTTAAAAAGAATTGTTAGGGCTTTAGAGGTATACGAAAAAACAGGTATTCCTATATCAGAGTGGCAAAAAAAAGCAAAAGGTATATTCAAAGATTACGAAGTGAAAGTATTTGGTATTTTTAGATCAAAAGAGATGATTTTAAAACGCGTAAGACAAAGAACCGAATCTATGTTTAGGAAAGGACTGTTAGAAGAAGTAAAGAAATTATTGAAGCTTAAATTGAGTAAAACCGCTAAGGAAGCGATAGGAATTAAGGAGATAGAAGGATATTTGGAGGGTAGGTATAGTTTAACTGAAACAAAAAAATTAATAATAAAGAATACCTTAAGATTAGTAAAAAAACAGTTTACTTGGTTTAAAAAAGACCCCCGTGTATATTGGATCAATATTGATGATGAAGGTTTTAAAAAGGCAGTCCAAATAATTTTAGAAAAGATAAAATAGAACGATGGAAAAAGCGCTTTTGGTGACCGTAAAATTAAAAGATGAGAAATTAAAAGATGAGAAAGATGATTTTAGGATAGAGGATATGGCAGAAGAGTTGGAACAGCTGGTACGTTCTAGTGGAGGCGAAGTCGTTAAAAATATATACTGTAAGTTGGATAAACCCACCCCAAATCTTTATATCGGTAAAGGTAAAGCTGAAGAGCTCTCGTATATATGTCAAGAGAACGATATCGATACGGTGATTTTTAGTTGTGATATTTCCGGAACACAGCAGAGAAACTTAGAGGAGATTATCGGTAGAAAAACCATCGACCGCACCCAACTTATTTTAGATATCTTTGCCCAGCATGCCTTCAGTCCTGAAGGAAAGGCACAGGTTGAACTGGCGCAATTAGAGTATTTACTTCCGCGCTTGATAGGAAAAGGAATTATGCTTTCGCGCTTGGGGGGAGGAATTGGAACACGTGGTCCCGGAGAAAAGAAATTAGAGGTTGACCGGCGTAAGATAAAGAGAAGGATAAGTAAGTTAAGACAATATTTAAAAGAGGTTCGAAAACACCGTAATATCACCCGTACTGAACGAAAAAAACAGCAGATCCCTACGGTTGCATTAGTAGGTTATACCAATGCAGGAAAATCTACACTTTTGAATGCTCTTACCGATGCCCATCAGTTAGTAAATAACACCCTATTTACTACCCTTGATCCCCTAAGCAAAGCTTTAAAGTTAAATAACGGTCAAAGGATCGTGCTTACGGATACTGTGGGTTTTTTGCATAATCTTCCTCATAATTTAATTGAAGCCTTTAAGGCAACTTTAGAGGAGATTCAAGAGGCAGACCTAATTATCCATGTACTGGATATTTGTTCACCTTTGGTTTATTCTCATTATAAGGTAGTGATGGAGGTATTGAAAGGATTGGGTTTAGAGAATAAACCTTTAATTACCGCGCTTAATAAAATTGACCTTTTGACGGATAAACAGATTTTAGAAAAATACCAAAGGGATTTTTTAAACGCTATTCCCATTTCCGCTAAATTGAAGCAGAACCTGGAGCTTCTTTTAAAGGAAATAGAAACATATTTTAGGCCCAATTTGGTCTATGTTAAGATGAAATTACCTTTAAATCGCATGGATTTAGTAAATTTATTTTACGAACAAGGAAAAGTAGAAAAGATTTCATTTACTGATAAAGAGATAAAAATTGAAGCCAATCTTCCGAGTAGTTTAGTTGATAAGTTATTGAAATTTAAGGAGATAAAATAAAATTAGATTTTCTAAAAAATTTTATTAAAATATCCTGACAAATATGCTATACTTTTTGTGAAAAAAATGGAGTGAAAAAATGGCTCTCTTTGATATTCAGATTAGTCAGGATGAACCGGTATATGTCATCAGTGTGGTAAGCAAACTTGTGGATTTACCGGTTTGGACCTTACGGCAATTAGATAAAGCAGGCATTGTTTGTCCTAAAAGAATAGGTAAAAAAAGCAGGCTTTATTCTTTAAGAGATATCCGCGTTAAGTTTGGTTATCCCGCTTTTCAGAGTGGATTTAATAAATTTATTTTTTTATAGACAAGGGAGGATGAAAGAGATAAAATTTAGATATAAGGATGTTAAAATAGACGCTGTGCTGCCTAAAATCCTTATTTCGCAATTATATTGCAAAATAAGGAAATCAAACAGATTAATTAAATGCTCACAAGTCAGATCGGTTCTATAGAATCTAAATATATTTCAGTTAAAAAAGTGGTTCTTTTCCCGCGTCTGCCTTTAGAAGGCAGTATTGATCTGACCTACCGCTGCAATAACAACTGCCGGCACTGCTGGCTACGTATCCCTCCTGAGGCTGGTGAAATAAAAGATGAGCTTTCCTTTGAGGAAATAAAAAAAATAGTTGATGAGGCAAGAGCTTTTGGTTGTCGCAGATGGTCTATTTCAGGCGGAGAACCTATGCTTAGGCATGATTTTTCTGAAATATTTGATTATATTACAACTCATTGTAGTCATTATTCTATAAATACCAATGGAACTTTGATTACCCCTAAAATTGCTCGATTGATGAAACGTAAAGGCACCAAGATGGTTTGCCTTTATGGCGCAACAGCAGAAGTGCATGACTATATTACACGCAATCCTGGTTCATTTGAGGCAATGATGCGGGGATTTAGGTATTTAAAAGAAGCAGGCGCAGGTTTTATTGTTCAGATTATTCCGATGAAGGATAACTACCATCAATTTAAGGATATGGTTAAACTGGCAGAGTCTTTAAGCCCTCATTACCGCATTGGCGCTGCCTGGTTATATTTATCAGCCTGCGGGGATAAACAGATAAACTCTGAAATTATGCGCCAACGCTTACCACCTAAAGAAGTAATTGAACTGGATAAACCTGATTTATCATATGAAGAATGGTTAAAAGAAGAAAATTCCATCTGCCATAATATCAATGATAATGGTTATTTATTCGCCTCCTGTATAAATTCAAGGAGAGAATTTCATATTGACCCTTATGGTAAGATGACGTTTTGTTGCTTTATCAAAGACCCAAGTATGCGTTATGATTTAAGAAAAGGAAGTTTCCAAGATGGTTGGCAGAATTTCATTCCTTCTTTAGCCCAAAAAATAAAGGCTACAGAAGAATACAAAAATAATTGTGGCTCCTGCGAATATAGAAATGACTGTAGATGGTGTCCAGTTTATGGATATCTCGAACATAGAGATTTTAATAAAAAGGTTGAATATCTCTGTGCGGTGGCAAAAGAGAACCGTAAATTTAAAGAAAATTGGCAAAAGAACCACCGACGTTATTTTAAAATAGCAGATATTACTATACAGGTTGAATCAGATTTGCCTATTAAAGATGATACATTTCATCCTAAATTTAAAATTTTTCAAACAAATGGTCCTGGAGAAGATACCATTTATATCAGGCATCATTTTTATTTACCGGATTTAGAAGGCAAAGATTTAGGCAAAGAGTTTTACCGCAAAGCTCCCTGGGCAATCTATAAAAAGGATAATTCCTGGATATATTTAGGTATTTCAGCAATCAAACAAGATAAAAGCCTGCATCGCTTGGCAGTTTTTAATTCTGACCATACGCGCGCCAGGATTTATAATGAAAAAGAAGATTATTTTCTTAAAGGAAATTTACAATCTTTAACTTTATTTCCTTCTGACCAGATACTTTTGGCACGTATCCTCGCTGATAGACAGGGATTTTACTTACATTCCTGCGGAGTAAATTTTAAAGGTAAGGGTTTACTTTTTGTGGGGCATTCTGAAGCAGGGAAATCTACCATAGCCCGTATGCTGAAAGGTAAGGCAGAGATTCTCTGTGACGATAGGATTATCATAAGGGCGCAATATGCAGAATGCAATAAGCAGTACGCAGGGTTTAAGATTTATGGCACCTGGAGTCATGGAGATGTTTCAGATATATCAGCAAATTCAGCGCCTTTAGATGCAATTATGTTTTTAAAAAAGGCGAATAAAAACCGAATTATAAAGATAGAGGAGAAAAAAGAAATAATTAAACGGATGTTGTCTTGCCTGATAAAACCATTTGTAACTGTAGATTGGTGGCAGAAAGTATTGCCGTTGATAGAGGATATCTCAAACAAGGTTCCTTGTTATACGCTTGAATTTGACAGAAGCTGTGGAGTTATTGAATTATTAGAAAAATTTTAGACGTATAATCAGGAGGTAGAATATGGGTCTTAAGAAAAAATGGGAGAAGCCGAAACTGGTGCTGTTTGTGAAATTCAAAAAACCAGAAGCTGTATTAGAAGGTTGTAAGTATTTGTTTGGTAGTGGCGCTGGGCCGGATTGGGGGGATAGTGGTTGTAATCTTGAAAGTTGTTCTCCATGTAGTAATCTTGCTCCAGGTACTTAAAATATAAATACTATAAAAAAAACAAAATAAAAATAGTAATAAGGACTATTTTATAGAATATTATTACATTCTTTATAGTGTTTGAAAGATTATTTCCAAACTAATCGGGAAAGTGGGATATGGTAGATAAAATAGCAACAAATGAACCTTACATTACAAAACAAAGAATAGATAAAGCCTTTCTATGGAAGGATAACCAGCCGCTTCTAAGTAGTTTGGATATTGAGCTTACCGAGCGTTGCAATAATAATTGTATTCATTGTTATATTAATCTGCCTGTCGATGACTTAGAGGCAAGGAAAAAGGAATTGACTACAGATGAGATAAAAGGCATTCTTAAAGAGGCGGTTTCCTTGGGCTGTATATCTGTTAGATTTACTGGTGGAGAGCCGCTTTTAAGGGAGGATTTTGAGGAATTATACATCTTTACCAGGAAACTCGGCTTAAAGGTTTTAATTTTTACTAATGCCACCTTGATTACCCCTCATTTAGCAAAACTTTTTAGCCACATACCACCATTAAAAAAGATAGAGGTAAGTGTTTATGGTATGAAGAAAGAATCCTATGAAGCAATAACCAGAACACCTGGTTCATTTGAGACTGCCTTTAGAGGTATAAATCTTTTATTAGAATATAAAATCCCTTTTGTAGTAAAAAGCGCACTACTTCCTTTTAATAAAGATGAGATAGATGAATTTGAAGCCTGGGCTGCTGAAATACCCTGGATGGATAAACCACCAACTTATTCCATGTTTTTTGATTTACGCGCAAGAGGAGACGGTAACAAAAATGAGTTGATTAAAAAATTGAGGGTTTCACCTGAAGAGGGATTAAAAATTTTAACCCGCAATAAAGAAAGATACCTAAAAGAAATGAAGGAATTCTGCTCTAAGTTTATGCATCCAACAGGAGATAAACTTTTTTCTTGTGGTTTGGGCTGTCATAGCGGTTGCGTGGATGCCTACGGGAATTTTCAGCCCTGTATGATGCTTAGGCATCCGGATTTTGTTTATGACCTTAAAAATGGCTCGCTTAAAGATGCATTAACTAATTTTTTTCCTAAAATAAGAGAAATTAAGGCTACAAATGCGGATTATTTAAGCCGTTGTGGTAAGTGTTTTCTTAAAGGACTTTGCGAGCAATGTCCGGCAAAATCCTGGATGGAATATGGTGCGTTAGATACTCCTGTAGAATACCTTTGTGAAGTTGCACATATGCAGGCTAAGTTTTTAGGGTTAATCAAAGATAATGAGAATGCCTGGGAGGTTAGGGATTGGCAGGAGAGGAGAGATAATTTTGTAGTAAAAAAGAAGATGGAATAAATATGAATTTTAAGAAAAAGTGGGCAAGACCAATTTAGTTTATAAAATAACTAAATACAAAATAAGGGGTAAAATTTATGGATATAAAAGTTAATCTTTCAGATATCTACAAACCATCCGAAGACATCGTAGCCAGAGACATCCAGGGAGAACTGATTATTATTCCTATAACTTCCGGAATAGGCGATTTGGAGGATGAGATATTTACTTTAAATGAGACCGGTAGGGCAATCTGGGAGAAGTTGGATGGTAAAAAGACCTTAAAAGAGATTGCCCAAGAATTAGCAAGAGATTTTGAAGGCAGTTTAGAAGAGATAGAAAAAGATGTTTTAGGATTAATTAGAGAGTTATTAAAAAGAAGGATGCTCGTTGAAGTCAAAAAAAATGCTTAAATTTTAACATAGCGCGTTAAGATATACCAGGAGGTCTGTATGTATAAGAAAAAATGGCAAAAGCCTAAGCTAATAGTGTTAGTGAGAGGAAAATCGCAAGAGGCTTGTTTAGATTCATGTAAGTATGGACAAGGCTCTGGTCCTTTTGATAATTACGGAGGACCAAGAGGCTGCTATATGGATTTGGGTATTGGATGTGCTGCCTGCTCTGAAGACAGCGCGTCATAATTGGCTGTATATCATTAGTTTCGTAGAATATCTTTGTGAAATTGCCCATACAGAAGCTAAGTTTTTAGGGTTAATCAAAGATGTTGTAAGCCGTAAGATTAAAATATGTCGTATGCATTTTAAAAGTTATAGCCTATAACTTACAAATGAAATGGGGGTGCAAAATGCCTAAGAAAAAATGGGAAAAACCGATAAGAAAAAATGGGAAAAACCGAAGTGTATAGTATTAACTAAAGGAGATACCGGTGAGAAGGTTTTACAGTCTTGCAAAGGTGACGTTACAAGTTCTCCTGCTTCCGCTGATGGAGCATGTTGGTATATATTTACTGTTGAATGTGAGCCATGTAGCACTATAGTCACTAGTTAGTTTCCCCTTTTGCCTTATTTCATATAGATATAATTAATAGGAGAATATATTTATGGATAACCTTATGACTAGTCTTAATAATGTTTACAAACCATCCGAAGACATCGTCGCTAGAAACATCCAGGGAGAACTGATTATTATTCCTATAACTTCCGGAATAGGCGATTTGGAGGATGAGATATTTACTTTAAATGAGACCGGTAGGGCAATCTGGGAGAAGTTGGATGGCAAAAAGACTTTAAAAGAGATTGCCCAAGAATTAGCAAGAGATTTTGAAGGCAGTTTAGAAGAGATAGAAAAAGATGTTTTAGGATTAATTAGAGAGTTATTAAAAAGAAGGATGCTCGTTGAAGTCAAAAAAAATGCTTAATTCAGAATTTTTAATCGTTCAGAAAGAAGGACTTTTTCTTCCTAATAAGGCATTGTTAGGGTTATTGCAAGAGGTGCTTTCAAAAGGCAATTCTCTTAGACTGCGCGTTAAGGGTTTTAGCATGTTTCCTTGCATAAGGAATAATGATATTGTAACTGTTTCGCCTTTAAATGGATTTTTGTCATATACAGGTTTAGCGGTCGCCTTTATTCATCCTTACACCAATAAACTGGTTATCCACAGGGTTATTAGGCAAAATAAGTATGGAGTAGTGACTAAAGGAGATTGCTCTTTTAGCATTGATGGTTTAGTCCCACATAAAAATATTTTAGGAATAGTAACAAAAATAGAAAGGAATAACAGGGGGATACATTTTGGGATAATGTATGGTAGGTCTTTAGCTCTCTTTTTAAATAAAACCAATATTTTCGCTTTATTTTTTCATTTAGGTATGCATCTTCCCCGATTTATCCGTCGGGTTATAAAACGCACCTTATTTAGATGAAACAAAACGATTATATTAACCAAAGTCCATTACCCGATTTTTCCCTTTGGGAGAAGTTGAAGAAATATCGCCGGGTGGTTAGTTTTAATTTAGAACTTACCAACCGCTGCAATAACAATTGCCGGCACTGCTATATAAACGTACCAGCTTACGATAAAGAGGCAATAAAAAAAGAACTCTCTTTAGAAGATATAGAAAAAATAGCTGATGAGGCAGTTGAATTAGGAGCGGTTTGGTGTCTGATTACTGGAGGGGAGCCTTTATTGCGTCAGGATTTTTTTGATATTTATCTTTTGTTAAAAAAGAAGGGACTTTTGGTTTCAGTTTTTACCAATGCTACCTTAATTACCAACAAACACATTCAACTTTTTAAGCAGTATCCTCCCAGGGATATGGAAGTTACAGTTTATGGAGTTACTAAAGAGACTTATGAACGCGTAACAAGGCTAACCGGTTCATTTAAGGCATTTAAACGAGGTTTAGGGCTTTTATTGAATAATGGGATTAAGGTGCGCCTTAAAACTATGGCTCTACGTTCAAATATCCAGGAATTTAGCGAAATCTGTGCATTCTGTCGTCAACATACCAAGGATTATTTTCGTTTTGATCCATTTCTCCATCTGCGTTTCGATGCGGATAGCAAAAGAAACGCAGAGATACAATCAGAGCGCCTTTTGCCTGAGGAGATAGTAGAACTTGAACGAAGAGATCCTGAAAGATTTCAAGCCTTAGAAAAAAATTGTGATAAACTTATAAAACCTGAATTATGCCAGATTAACTGTAACCATCTCTTTCATTGCGGGACAGGTTTAGGCAGTTTTACCGTAAGCGCTGATGGTTTTTTTCGGCTTTGCTCTAGCCTTTGGCATCCTGATTGTATCTATGACCTAAAAAAAGGAAGTTTAAAGGAAGCTTGGGAAAATTTTATTCCCCTGGTAAGAGATATGCGTTCTGAAAGACAAGAATTTTTAGAAAAATGCCACAGGTGCTCTTTGGTAAATTTATGTATGTGGTGTCCCGCGCATTCTTACCTTGAAACAGGAAATTTGGATATCCCTGTTGATTATTTTTGTAAATTAGCCCATTTACGTGCAGAGAAACTATTATTAACCCACCTGTGATTTATATCTAAGTCATTATAAAACAATAAGATACAAAAGTCAATTAGAATATCTAAAAAATTTTTTTAAAATATCTTGACAAATTTGTGATTTTATGCTATACTTTTTGTGAAAAAAATGGAGTGAAAAAATGGCTCTCTTTGATATTCAGATTAGTCAGGATGAACCGGTATATGTCATCAGTGTGGTAAGCAAACTTGTGGATTTACCGGTTTGGACCTTACGGCAATTAGATAAAGCAGGCATTGTTTGTCCTAAAAGAATAGGTAAAAAAAGCAGGCTTTATTCTTTAAGAGATATCCGCAAATTAGAATATATCCATTATCTTATGGAAGAGAAAGGGATAAATTTAAATGGAATAAAAATGATTTTGGAATTAGAAGAAAAGGAATTATAAATTTTTTTCTCTTTTAATTAGCACTCTATTTAAATGAGTGCTAATTATCGGACTTCTGCCGTAAAAAGAAAGGAGGTGATAAATATGGCATTAATAAAATGGAGAGGTAAAGAATGGGATCCTTTTAGAGAACTTTTGGATTTAGAAAGAGAATTTAGGAATTTTTTTGAAGATTCTTTTACTGCTTTACCTGAGAAGGTCGCCAAAGAAGGAAGTTGGCTACCTTCTTTAGATATTGCGGAAGATAAGGATAATCTTATCATTAAAGCAGACCTTCCCGGAGTAAAGCAATCCGATATTGACATCTCCATTTCCGGAGATATTCTCACCATTAAAGGTGAGAGGAAAAAGGAAGAAGAGGTAAAAGACAAAAATTATCACCGTGTAGAGCGCTTCTACGGTGCTTTTAGCAGGAGTTTAAGACTTCCTCAGTATGTGGATACCAACAAGGTTAAAGCAACCTACAAGGATGGGGTCTTAGAAATCCTTATCCCTAAGACTGAGGAAGTAAAGCCAAAACAGATTAAAGTAGAGGTAAAATAAAAAATGTTATTATTACGGCAGAAGTCCGATTTTATTTTTAAGAAAGGAGGGATGGGTTATGCAAGTTATTCCTTTGGAAGATAGAATTTTAGTAAAACCTTTAGAGGCAGAAGAAAAAAGTAAAGGTGGAATTATTTTACCGGATACTGCCAAAGAAAAACCTCAGGAAGGAAAGGTTATTGCAATAGGTAAAGGTAAACTCACAGAAGATGGAAAACTCCTTCCTTTAGAGGTTAAGGTAGGAGACCGTATTCTTTATAGTAAATATGCGGGCACAGAGATAAAAATTAATGGCGAAGAACATTTAATTATTCGCCAAGAGGATGTTTTGGCAATCATTAAGGAATAAGGAGGTGATTGAACTATGGCAAAGCAACTTATATTTTCTCAGGAAGCCCGACAAAAAATTTTAGAAGGTGTGGAGAAATTAGCCCAAGCAGTCATAGTTACTCTGGGTCCACGCGGAAGAAATGTAGTTTTAGATAAAAAATTCGGCTCTCCCACCATTACTAAAGACGGAGTAACTGTGGCAAAAGAAATAGAATTGGAAGACCCTTATGAGAATATGGGAGCAGAACTGGTTAAGGAAGTCGCAGAGAAGACCTCAGATACCGCAGGTGACGGAACTACTACCGCTACTTTACTTGCCTATTCTATCTATAAAGAAGGTTTAAAAAATGTCACTGCAGGAGCAAATCCCATGAGTTTAAAAAGAGGTATTGAAAAAGCAGTGGAGATAGTAATTGAGGAGTTAAAAAAGATTGCCAAACCGGTAAAAGAAAAGAAAGAAACCGCCCAGATTGCTACGATCGCCGCTAACGGTGATGCTTCAATTGGCAATCTCTTGGCAGATGCCATGGAAAAAGCAGGAAAAGATGGAGTAATCACTGTAGAAGAGGCAAAATCTATGCAGACCTCTTTAGAAGTGGTAGAAGGAATGCAGTTTGACCAGGGTTATCTTTCACCTTATTTTGTTACCGATGCAGAAAAGATGGAATGTGTTTTGGAAGAGCCTTATATTTTGATTCATGAAAAGAAAATCTCTGCGGTAAAGGACTTAATTCCTATTTTAGAAAAGGTTGCTCAACAGGGAAGGCCCCTTTTAATAATTTCAGAGGAAGTAGAAGGTGAGGCTTTGGCAACTCTGGTAGTAAATAAAATCAGGGGAACTTTATCCTGCTGTGCGGTAAAAGCACCTGGCTATGGTGATCGTAGGAAAGCTATGCTTGAGGATATCGCTATCCTTACCGGTGGAAAGGCAATTATGGAGGATTTGGGGATAAAATTAGAAAATGTGGAGCTAAAAGATTTGGGTCAGGCAAAGAGGGTTAAGGTAGATAAAGAAAACACTACGATTATTGAAGGAAAAGGTAGTCCTTCCGCAATAAAAGGAAGGATTGAGCAGATTAAAAGGGAAATTGAGAAATCTGACTCTGACTATGACCGCGAGAAACTCCAGGAACGCTTAGCCAAGCTTGCCGGAGGGGTGGCGGTAATCAATGTGGGCGCAGCCACTGAGACAGAAATGAAAGAAAAGAAAGCCCGTGTAGAGGATGCTTTACATGCCACCCGAGCAGCGGTGGAAGAAGGAATAGTTCCGGGAGGAGGAGTGGCGCTTTTAAGAACCATACCTGCTTTAGAAAAATTGAAATTAGAGGGAGATGAGCAGATCGGTGTGGAGATTGTGAAACGTGCTTTAGAGGAACCTGCACGTCATATTGCTCAGAATGCAGGAGTAGAGGGCGTGGTGGTAGTACAGAAATTAAAAGAAAATGAAGGCTCATTTGGTTTTGATGCAGAAAAATTAGAGTATACTGACTTAATCAAAGCAGGGATTATTGATCCGGTAAAGGTAGTAAGACTAGCTTTACAGAATGCTTCTAGTATTGCGGGACTTTTGCTTACTACCGAAGCTTTAGTAGCGGAAAAACCGGAAAAAGAAAAGACACCACCTATGCCACATACTCCTGAGTATTAATTTATTTACCGCTACAGCCCTTTGGCTGTGGCGGTTGTTAAAATAGAAAGCTATGAACGAGAATATCTTAAAAAATTTAGATATCTTATCCTTATTTAAAGAATATAATGTCCTTAAGCATTCCGCAGGTAATTTCCGTTGTCGGAAATGCTTAATTGTGGATGGTTATAAAGAGGATGAAAAGAAATGCCACTTCTGTGGCGCAAACCTTTTTGAAATGGATAAGCTATGAGCACAAAACAGAAAATCCAGATAAAAATTAAACAACGCCTTAAAAGAAGAAAAATAAGAAAAAAATTAATGCAACTTGGACTTAATCCTAATGAGTATTTTTATGGAAAGTATTTAGTTAAGGATTTACCTAATCTATCTAATAAGGAGAGTTTAAATGCGACAGGATAAATTTACTTTAAAATTACAGGAAGCTTTAAGTGAAGCGATAGACATTGCTTCCCAGTATGGACATCAAGCATTAGAACCAGAACATATCTTGCTTTCTTTGTTAAAACAAAAAGAAGGGATTCTTCCACTTATCTTTGACAACTTAGGAATACCTACTTTTTCTCTTTTGCGTTTTTTAGAGGAATATCTAAAAGGGCTTCCTCAGGTAAGAGGTGGAGGTTTTAAGGTTTATCTATCTTCAAGGACAAATCAGATCTTAATTCAGGCAGAGCAGGAAGCTTCTATTTTAAAGGATGAGTATATCTCCGGAGAGCATATCCTTTTAGCATCATTTTCAGATACAGAATCTTCATTTATTAAAGAACTAAAAGAGAAATATAAGATTGATAAAGAAAAGATTTACTCTTCCTTACAGAAAATTAGGGGTTCTCAGCGCATCACTGATATTAATCCTGAGGAAAAATACCAAGCACTGCAAAAATATGGCAGAGACCTAACGGATTTAGCGAACCGTCAAAAATTAGACCCGGTAATTGGTAGAGACGATGAGATAAGACGCTTAATTCAGATACTTTTAAGAAGAACTAAAAATAACCCGGTATTAATTGGAGAGCCGGGTGTAGGAAAAACTGCGATTGTGGAAGGCTTAGCACAGCGGATTGCCCTTTCGGATGTTCCGGAAGGATTAAAAAATAAAAGGATAATTGCCTTAGATTTGGGAAGCTTAGTTGCAGGAACAAAATTTAGAGGCGAATTTGAAGAAAGACTTAAAGCGGTCTTAAGAGAAATTGAAGCAGGCAACGGAAGTATTATTCTTTTTATCGATGAGTTACACAGTTTAGTAGGAGCAGGTGCTGCCGAAGGAGCAGTAGATGCCTCTAATATGCTTAAACCTGCTTTAGCTAAAGGAACTTTAAGATGTATCGGAGCTACTACTTTAGATGAATACCGCAAATACATTGAAAAAGATGCTGCTTTAGAGAGAAGATTCCAACCTATATATGTAGACCAGCCAACGGTAGAAGAGACCATTGCTATTTTAAGGGGTCTAAAAGAAAGGTATGAACTTCATCATGGAGTACGTATTAAAGATAGTGCCCTTATTTCTGCAGCCGTACTTTCTCAGCGTTATATTACCGAAAGATTTCTTCCCGATAAAGCCATAGATTTAATCGATGAAGCAGCATCTCGATTGCGTATGGAAATAGATAGTAAACCTCAAATTTTAGATGAGATCGACCGCAAGATTTTACAGTTAGAGATAGAACAAGAGGTATTAAAGAAAGAAAAGGATGAATCATCGCAGATAAAAATTAACCAGATACAGAAAGAACTAAAAGAATTAAGAGAAAAAAGTAAAGAATTAACTGAAGCCTGGAAAAAAGAAAAGGAGTTAATTTTGGAAATAAGAAAAATAAAAGAGGAAATCGAAGAGGCAAGAAAAGAGGAGTTAGAAGCACATAAAAAAGCAGATTTAGAAAGAATTGCCCAACTGCGTTATGGAAGAATCAGAGAGCTTGAGCTTAAATTAAAAGCGCTTTCGGATAAATTAAATGAACTACAGAAGAAAGGTTCACTCCTTAAAGAAGAGGTAGATGAAGAGGATATCGCGGATGTAGTCTCGCGCTGGACAGGGATTCCGGTAAATCGTCTGCTTGAATCCGAAACAGAAAAATTATTAAGGATGGAGGAATCACTTAAAAAACGAATTGTTGGTCAGGATGAGGCAATTTCACTTATCTCTGATTGTATCCGCAGAGCCCGTTCTGGATTAAGTGATCCTAACCGACCCATGGGAGTTTTTATGTTTATTGGGCCAACCGGAGTAGGAAAGACAGAGTTAGCTAAATCTTTGGCCTGGTTTTTATTTGATACTGAGTCCGCTTTGGTGCGCATTGATATGTCTGAATATATGGAAAAACATGCGGTTTCTCGACTTATCGGAGCCCCTCCGGGTTATGTAGGTTATGAAGAGGGAGGTCAGCTTACCGAAGCTATCCGCAGAAGACCATATTCTGTAATTCTTTTTGATGAGATTGAGAAGGCACATCCTGATGTGTTTAATCTTCTACTTCAGGTATTTGATGACGGAAGGCTTACTGATGGTCAAGGAAGAACCGTTAACTTTAAAAATACAGTGATTATTATGACTTCTAATATCGGAACAGAAGAAATCAGGTCTTCTGATAGTAAAAAGAAAATAGAAGAAAAAATAAAAGAGAGATTAAGACAGTATTTTAGGCCAGAATTTCTTAACCGAATTGATGAGATAGTAATATTTAACTCTCTTTCTAAAAATGATATGCTAAAGATAGTAGATATTCAGCTGGAGACAGTAAAACAACGGCTTAAGCAACAGGCTATTGATATAATCGTTGATGATAAAGCAAAAGAGTTCCTTGTAGAAAATGGCTTTAATCCTGATTTTGGGGCAAGACCTTTAAAAAGATTGATCCAGAAAAGTATCGTTGATCCTTTGGCATTAAAGATGCTGAAAGGTGAATTCAAAAGTAATGATAAAATAAAAGTAAGTGTAGATGATAATGAGTTAGTTTTCTCCAAGATAGTAGATAAGGGTTAGGAGTTAGGTGAGTTAGGTAAAGTTAGGGAGTTAGGAAGTTAGGTAAAGTTAGGAAGTTAAGGGAGTAAAAAAAGAAATTAACGAACATAACGAAAATAACGATAATAACTTTAAAAGTATAAATTGACAGAGGTACTTATTATGTTAAAATTTATTTATTAATTTAAAAAGGACTTTAGAGATGGTTAGGTTTATAGATCATGAATCAAGAAAAAAGACTATCCTCTCTGCTACTATAAATAAATATATAAGAGAAGCAGCTCCGGTGGCTTCTGAGGATGTAGCAAAGGAATTTTCTCTAAGTTCAGCTACTATCAGAAATGTTTTTCAGGAGTTAGAAGATGAGGGGTATCTTACCCATCCCTACACTTCCGGGGGTAGAATTCCTACTGATAAAGGGTACCGCTATTATGTAGATTTTTTGCTTTCTCAGGAAAAACTTTTAGACGAAGAAAAGCAAAGAATTATAGAAGAGTATAAGAAGGAAATTCACCGTCTTGAAGAGTTATTGGAAAAGACTTCAGAGGTTGTTTCCGAGATTACCCATTATGCCAGCATCGTTTCCTTTTTAGAGTGGCAGGACAAAATTTTTTATAAAGGTTTGGGGTTTGTTCTGGAACAACCGGAATTTAATGAAGTATCTAAAATTAAGCATATTATAAAGATTTTAGAAGAAAAACAAAAGCTTTTAGATATCCTTAACCGTGATTTTAAAGAAAAGATTAAAATTTATATTGGAAAAGAAATAGGTTATGAAGAGATGTGCGACTGTTCCTTGGTGGTATCTAATTACTGTATCAAGAATCAACCTAAAGGAAAAATTGCTATCTTAGGCCCAAAGCGCATGGAGTATTATCATATTATTCCTGCTTTAGATTATATTTCAGATTTACTTTCAGAATTTTTAGATAACATATTATAAAGCCATGAAAGAAGAAAAATTAAAGGAAAATAATAAACCCGCAGAAGAAGAAAAAAAAGTAGAAGAAAAAGAAGAATCTGTCTCTTTAAAGAAATCTGAATATCTTAAGTTAAAAGAGGAGGCAGAAAAATCCGCCCAATACTGGGATAGGATTTTAAGGATGCAGGCGGATTTTGAAAATACGCGCAAACGTTTAGAAAAGGAGAAACAAGAATTTATAAAATTTGCTAATGAAGGAATTATCTTAGAATTACTTAATATCTTAGATGACTTGGAGCGTACTTTGGATTTGGCACAAAAAAAACATCAGGATCTTCAGGCATTCTTAAAAGGTGTGGAGATGATTCTAGCACATCTTTATGATTTACTTAAAAAATATGGGCTAAAACCCATTGAAGCAAAAGGAAAACCTTTTGACCCGCATTATCATGAAGCCCTACTTCAGGTAGAAGCAGATGATGTGCCAGAGCATACGGTTTTAGAAGAATTGCAAAAAGGTTATATGTTAAATGATAAGGTAATTAGGACTGCTAAGGTAAAAGTTTCAAAAAAGGTTTCTTCTGAAACAAAAGGAGGTTAAAATGGCAAGAGCAATTGGAATTGATTTAGGTACCTCTAATTCTGCTGCTGCGGTAATGGAAGGCGGACGTCCGGTAATTATTCCTTCTGCTGAGGGAGCAGGGGTAGCTTCAGGAAAGGCTTTTCCTTCTTATGTTGCCTTTACTAAGGATGGTCAGCGTTTAGTTGGAGAGCCTGCCCGTAGGCAAGCAGCGATTAATCCTGAAGGGACCATCTTTGCTGCCAAACGCAAGATGGGAACCGATTATAAATTTAAGGTCTTTGGTAAGGAATACACACCTCAGCAGATATCCGCATTTATTTTACAAAAAATAAAACAGGATGCGGAAGCTTATCTAGGAGAAAAAGTAGAGGAGGCGGTAATTACCTGTCCTGCTTATTTTGATGATAACCAGAGAACCGCTACCAAGGATGCAGGAGAAATTGCCGGACTTAAAGTTTTAAGGATTATAAATGAGCCTACCGCTGCCTGTCTTGCTTACGGTTTAAACAAAGCAGAAAAAGAACAAAAAATTATGGTCTTTGATTTTGGAGGGGGAACTCTGGATGTTACGATTATGGAGATGGCCCAAGGTGTTTTTGAAGTAAAGGCAACTTCTGGAGATACTCAGTTAGGTGGAACGGATATGGATAATGCTTTGATTGAGTATATCTTGGAACAATTTAAAAGAGAAACCGGAATTGACCTACGCAATGACAAAATGGCTATGCAGAGACTACGTGAGGCAGCAGAGAGGGCAAAGATAGAATTATCTTCTACACTTACTACGGATATAAATCTTCCTTTTATTACTGCGGATGCCACGGGTCCAAAACATTTAACTATGTCGATTACCCGGGCAAAATTAGAAGAATTAGTAAGACCCATTATTGAAAGATGTCGTCATCCTATGGAGCAGGCATTACAGGATGCAAAGTTAGAACCCCATCAGATCGACCGAATTATTATGGTCGGAGGCCCTACAAGAATGCCCTGTGTTCAGAAATTTGTTGAGGATTTTGTAGGTAAAAAGATTGAAAGAGGAATTGACCCTATGGAATGTGTAGCTATGGGCGCAGCAATTCAAGCAGCAATAATTAAGGGTGAAGTAAAGGATGTTTTGCTTTTGGATGTTACCCCTTTATCTTTAGGTATTGAAACATTAGGAGGAGTCTTTACCAAACTCATTGAAAGAAATACCACTATTCCCACCCGAAAATCTCAGATATTCTCTACTGCTGCGGATAACCAGACCGCAGTGACTATCCGCGTGCTTCAGGGAGAGCGTCCTATGGCTGATGATAATGTAGAGTTGGGAAGGTTTGATCTTATTGGTATTCCTCCTGCACCCAGAGGAGTTCCCCAGATTGAGGTCACCTTTGATATCGATGCTAATGGAATTGTTCATGTTTCTGCCAAAGATTTGGGAACAGGCAAAGAACAATCCATACGTATCACTGCTCCCAAAAAACTTTCCAAAGAAGAAATCGAAAGGATGATTAAAGAGGCAGAGAGATTTGCTGCGGAAGATGCTAAACGAAAAGAACAGGCAGAGCTTATCAATCAAGCAGATGCACTTATCTATACTACAGAAAAATCCTTAAGAGAATTTGGTGATAAAATTTCTCCATCAGAAAGGATGGAAATTGAATTAAAACTTAATGATTTAAAACAGGCAATAAAAGATAAAGATACAGAACGGATAAAAAGGGTGATGGAACAACTTGCCCGTGCTTCTCATAAATTGGCAGAGGAAATTTACAAACAGGCAAGTCAAAAACAGAAAGAAAAAACAGAAACTAAAACTAAAGAAGAAAGCAAACAGGAAGAACCAAAGGAAAGAAAAAAGGAAGATATTATCGATGCAGAGTATAAAGAAGAAGACGAAAACAAGTAGGTAGGGATTAGTTTTTTATTTACCCTAACTACTAACTACTAAATACTAAATAATTAATGACTAAGCGCGATTATTATGAAATATTGGGAGTTAAAAAAAGTGCTACACTGGAAGAGATTAAAAGAGCATATCGGGAACTAGCTTTGCGTTATCATCCGGATAGGGTACCTCAAGAACAAAAAAAGGAGGCAGAAGAAAAATTTAAAGAAATCTCAGAAGCTTATGCAGTTTTATCCGACCCTCAGAAGCGCGCTTTATATGACCAGTATGGTCATGCGGGAATTGACCAGAGGTATGCCTATGAGGATATATTTAAAGGAGCAGATTTTTCTTCTATCTTTGAGGATTTAGCAGATTTTGGTTTTGGTAAAAGTATCTTTGATGAGATATTCGGTGATTTAGGTTTTGATATTTTTGGAGGAAGGACCAGAACAAGTGCGAGAGGACGTAGAGGAAGAGATTTAGAGATTTCCGTAAGGATAACCTTAGAAGAAGCAGCTAATGGGGTAGAAAAGACCATTACCATTCCGCGTTATGAAACCTGTAATGTTTGTAATGGCACAGGCGCAAAACCCGGAACCAAAAAAATTAGTTGCCCTAAATGTCGGGGTTCAGGCTATACTGTAAGTTCCAGTGGTTTCTTTCAGATCCGCCAGACCTGCAATCGCTGTGGAGGAGAAGGAGAGATTATTCAAACCCCTTGTCAGGAATGTAAAGGTCAAGGCAAAGTAAAGGTAACTCGTAAAATTAAAGTAAAAATTCCTGCAGGTGTAGATACAGGTTCGCAGTTAAGAATCAGGGGAGAAGGAGAGCAGGGAACTTTAGGCAGGGGAGATTTATATGTGATTATTGAAGTTGAGCCCCATCCGATTTTTCAAAGAGAAGGTAATGATATTATCACTCAAGTAGATATCAGTGTAACTCAGGCTATACTTGGTGCAGAAATTGAAGTCCCTACACTGGATGGGAAAGTAAAAATGAAGGTACCCCAAGGAACTCAACCGGGTAAGATTTTTAGGCTGAGAGGAAAAGGTATTCCTGATTTGCATGGAAGGGGAATTGGGGATGAATTAGTAAGGATAAATGTAGTTATCCCTACAAATCTCAGCTCAGAACAACGCAGATTAATTGAAGAATTTGCTCGTTTATCAGGAGAAAATTTAAAAAACGAAAGTTTTACGGATAAAATAAAAAAAGCTTTTAGATAGAAAGGAGATAAATATGCCTACATACGAATATGAATGCACAGGTTGTCAAAAGCACTTTGAGTTCTTTCAAAACATAACCGAATCTCCCAAAGAAACCTGCCCGGTATGTGGTAAGCCTTTGAAGAGATTAATCGGTTGCGGTTCCGGAATTATTTTTAAAGGAACGGGATTTTATGCTACAGATTATCGCAAAAAAGAAAACAAAGCTGAATCTTCTTCTGGCTCCTGTTGTTCAATAGATAAAAAGGAGAAAAAAGATTAATCTTTTTATAAGGTATTGGTCTTTAGTATTAATCTGGGCTTACCTAATATTTCACAACTCCTCGCTTCCTAAAGAAGAAATACCCTTTCTTTTCCCTTTACAGGATATAATTTATCATTTTGCAATGTATTTTATATTTGCAATACTTTTGGATCGCGCTATAATAAATACTTTTAGAAAAATGATACGAAAGGCTTTTATTATCACTTTTTTGCCCTCTTTAGTCTATGCATTTATGGATGAGTTCCACCAGGTTTTCGTACCGGGAAGGAATTTTTCTTTACTGGATATGGCTATCGATGCGTTGGGGATTTCTTTAGGGATTAGATTTTACCGATGGCTAAGATAAAACCATTCCGTGCACTCTTTTATAATCCGGAAAAAATAAAAGATTTTTCCAAAGTGGTCTGCCCTCCCTACGACGTCATAGATGCTGAACAGCAGGACTTCTATCACAATTTAAGTCCATATAATATGATTCATTTAATTTTGGGTAAGGATATACCTGGAGAGGATAAATATCTACGTGCTGAACGGTATTTTAAGAATTGGATAAACGAAAGGATTCTTATTTTCGATAGTTCTGAGTGTATATATTTTTATCTACAGGAATATAAAATTAAGGGTGAGAGAAAAATCCGTTTAGGTTTTATCTCTTTATTAAGTTTAGATGAGGAAAGTCGTATTTTTTCTCACGAACATACCCGCATAGAACCTAAAGAGGATCGCCTGCATTTATTAGAAACATTAAAAGCGAATCTTTCACCCATATTTGTTTTATTCCAAGATAAGCAAAGGATAATATTACGTATATACGAACAATTTATCAAACAAAAAAAAGCCTTTATTGAATTGACTGACCAGGATGGGGTGAGTCATAAACTTTGGAGGATCGATGAACCTTACCTTTTAGATTTTATTCAGAAATCGATGAAGGATAGAGATATATTTATCGCTGATGGTCATCACCGTTATGAGGTAGCATGTACCTATCGTAATTATTTAAGAGAAAAAGAAAATGTTAATAAATATGAGGAGAAAAGTTACGATTACATTATGGCTTATTTTACCAATGTAGAATCACGCGGACTTTTGATTTTGCCAGTACATCGTTTAGTAAAAAACATTGAATTACCTGAAGAATTAATTATAACTAAGTTAAGGCAATACTTCGAACTGGAAGAGATAAAGGAAAAACATAATTTTTTATTTTATCTACAAAAGGCGGGTTTAAGACAACCTACTCTGGGTTTATATAAAAAGAGGCGCTTTTTTATTTTGCGTTTGAAAAATATAACAATTTTAGATAAAATAATAAAAGATAAGCCCCCTCCATATCGGAGATTAGATATTTCTATATTAAATTATATTGTATTTAAAGAAATCCTAAATATAGACCCCGAAGATAAGGAAAAAGTTTTTTTTGGTACGGATGTAGAACAGCTAATTACCAAAGTAGATACCGGAGAAGGTAGTTTACTTTTCCTATTAAATCCGGTTAAGATAGAAGAGATGATAAAAATTGCCTCTTTAGGGTATAGACTTCCTTCTAAAAGTACATACTTCTATCCCAAAGTACTTTCAGGTTTGGTTATAAATAAACACTAAATAAAATGGCTCTCTTTGGTAAACCAAAATATACGATTGTAAGGGTAAAAAAGAAAGAGATACCCGATGGTTTATGGACTAAGTGCGAGGAATGCAATCAGATGCTTTACAATAAAACCTTGGAGGAAAATCTTAAAGTCTGTCCCAAATGTAATTTTCACTTTGTCTTAACTGCTCAGGAAAGAATAAAACTATTAATCGATGAAGGAACATTTAAAGAATACGATGCGGATATGTTACCAAAAGACCCTTTGAATTTTAAAGGTCCTAAATCTTACTTAGAAAAATTAAAGTCCGACCAAGAAGCAACCGGTCTAAAGGAAGCAGTGATAACTGGAGAAGGACTTTTAGATAATAAAAAAATAGTTTTTGCAGTTACCGATTCGCGCTTTATTATGGGTTCTATGGGTTCAGTGGTCGGAGAGAAGATAACCCGTGCCATAGAAAGAGCAACGGAAAATAGGCTTCCCCTGATCATTGTTTCTGGCTCAGGAGGAGGGGCAAGGATGTATGAAGGAGTCTTAAGTCTTATGCAGATGGCTAAAACCTCCGCTGCGCTTTCTTATCATCATAAAAAAGGTCTACTTTATATCTCTGTTTTAACCAACCCTACAATGGCAGGAGTAATGGCTTCTTTTGCGGGTTTAGGTGATATAATTATTGCTGAGCCAAAAGCCCTAATTGGTTTTACTGGTCCAAGGGTGATTGAGCAGACTATAAGACAAAAGTTACCTGCGGGCTTCCAGCGTTCAGAATTCCTTCTGGAACACGGGCTTATCGATATGATTGTGGAGCGCAAAAATTTGAAGTCAACTTTAAGTCAATTACTTGACTATTTGACTTAGAATATATATAATAATTTTAATATGGCACAGGTAAGTTTAAAGAATGTAACCAAAATATTTCCATCGGGTATAAAGGCAGTAGATAATATAACCTTTGGAGTGGAAAACAAGGAATTTATGGTTCTGGTGGGTCCCTCTGGATGCGGAAAATCTACCACCCTAAGGATGATTGCCGGACTTGAAGAGGTTACTTCCGGTGAGATTTATATTGGAAATAGAAAAGTAAATAATATTCCTGCCAAAGACAGAGACATAGCCATGGTCTTTCAAAACTACGCCTTATATCCCCATTTTACAGTTTATGAGAATATGGCTTTTGGTTTAAAGTTAAGAGGCTATCCTAAATCTGAGATAGATCAGAGAGTAAAAGAGGCTGCGGAGATTTTAGGTATAAAGCATTTACTTAATCGTCGACCGAGAGAACTTTCGGGTGGCGAAAGGCAAAGAGTAGCAGTGGGTAGAGCAATTGTAAGGAAACCACTTGTATTTTTGTTTGACGAACCTTTAAGTAATCTGGATGCTAAAATGCGGGTCCAGATGCGTACAGAGATCCACAAGTTACATCTCCGTTTGCAATCAACGATGATCTATGTTACCCACGATCAGATAGAAGCGATGACCATGGGAGACCGCATCGCGGTAATGAAAGATGGGGTAATCCAACAGATCGCTGACCCCATTACACTTTACGATAAGCCCTGCAATAAATTTGTCGCTGGATTTATTGGCTCTCCACCTATGAATTTTATGATAGGTAAAATTATAAAGAAAGATGGAAACCTATATTTTGATGAAGGGAAATTTAAAGTTAGAATTGTCCAGGAAATGTATAAGAACTTAAATGATTATATTGATAAAGAGGTAATCTTTGGAATAAGACCTGAAGATATCTACGATAAGTTATTTGTTTCAGAGGCTCCACCGGAAAATACGATTAGAGCAACCTGTGATATTGTGGAACCTATGGGTTCAGAGGTTTACCTGCATTTGAATACAGGAAAACATATCTTTGTTGCCCGTGTAGGTCCCCATAACCGACCAGAGGTAAATCAGGAAATGGACCTTGTCTTTGATATGGGCAAGGTACACTTTTTTGATAAGGATACTGAAGAAACAATTATATAAAAAAATATATGTTTTTTCTTTTCTGGTTATAGTTTATCTGAGTAGCCTATTCTTTTTTTTATTCCCCTCAAATATTTCCATTCCCGTTAAATTATCGGTTATATTTCTTCCTAATATTTTAATTATTTTTTATCTGATACGCAGTTATTATAAAAAGAAATTATCTTTAATAATTCAAACACAAAAACTCCAAGAGAATATAAATCTTAACCGGTTAAAATTAGATAAATGCACCTCTTTAGTTTTAAGCCTAAAGCAGAGAGTAGAGACTTATAAGAGTCTTAAATCTATCATAGAAAAACTTAATCAACAATCGGATTTATCTACCTTAGCTGAAATCCTCTTAGATAACTTATTTAACCTGATCGGTAAAGGTAAAGGGAATTGTATCCTTTATCTCGTTGATAATTCAACACAGAAATTATACATATTTGCTACAAGAAAACAGGATAAAATGGAAGTAATTAAAGCAAAAGAAGGAGATATATTTGACTTCTGGGTAATAAAACATAGCACTTCATTATTAGTTGAGAATACAAAGAATGATTTTCGTTTTGATTTTGAAATAATCCAAAAGCAATCTCAAAGAACTATCGGTTCTTTAATTAGCAGTCCTTTAATTAGCCAGGAACGTTTATTAGGTATAATCAGATTAGATAATCCTTTAAGTTATGTTTATAATCAAGAGGACCTAAGATTATTGGATACTATTGCTGATTTTTCAGCAGTTGCTATTGAAAATACAAAATTAGTTGAACAGACTAAGGAGTTGGCAATAAAGGATAGTCTTACAGGTTGTTTTACTAAAAGTTATCTTATGGAGCGTATAAGGGATGAATTTTTAAAAAATATAAAACAGACTAAAGGGCTTTCTCTATTGATACTGGATATAGATCATTTTAAAAAATACAACGATAAATTTGGGCATATCGCTGGGGATATAGTGTTAAGGGAATTAGGAGAACTTCTGAATAAAAATATAAAGGATAAGGGTATGGTCTTTAGGTTTGGTGGAGAAGAGTTCTGTATTATCCTACCTGATACTACCAAACAGGAGGCTTTTGAGATAGGCCAAAAAATAATTAATGCTGTGCGCAAGAAAACCTTTCTTTTACGTCGGCATAAAACATCTATTACTGTCTCTGTTGGTTTGGCATCTAGTCCTGAAGATGCAAATTCCGAAGATGAGCTTATATTTAAAGCGGATTACTGTTTATATCAAGCGAAGCAAAAGGGTAGGGATCAGATATGTTGTATCTGATTTTTGGTTCTATTCTTTTAAACCTTATATTTTATTTTCTACTTAAGGAGATCTTAAAAATAAATTTAGATAAAAAATATACGGATAAATATCAAAAGATAAAAGATGAGGCTGAAAATTTAGAAAGAAATTTTTCTCTGATCAACAGAATTACAGAAGATATAACTAAGACCCTTGAATCAAATATCCGACTTTACCAATTAACTAAGCAGATATATGAGTTTTTAGAAGAGGATAAAGTTTTTTCTATTTTTAAGGATATTATCTCTAACTTTATCAGCTTTAAAGAATGTCTTTTTATAAAAGCACCTTCTTTGGATACCCAACTTTATAAAGACGATTTGGTTTTTGAATTAATAAGTAATTCAGAAAAATATGGATTTTTGGTACTGAAAGGGGATTTTTCTTATGAAGATAGGGAAGAGTTTTATATTTTAGCACAACATTTCTTGCTGGCTATCAAAAGAGCAAAATTTTATCAAAGGGTACAGGAACTTTCTATTGTTGATTCATTAACCGGTCTTTTTAACCGGAGATATTTTTTAGAAAGGTTAAAGGAAGAGGTAGAACGTGCAGAAAAATTAAAATTAAAATTTTCTTTTATTATGATCGATATCGATGATTTTAAAAAATGTAACGATTCTTTTGGTCATCTGGTTGGGGATTATGTATTAAGAGAGGTAGCTAAAACAATTAAGGATAATACCCGTCATATAGATTTGGTCTGTCGTTATGGGGGAGAGGAGTTCTGCGTACTTTTTCCGAATACTGGCAGAGAGGGTGGCTATTTTGCTAGTGAGCGTATCCGCAGTAATTTAGAGAATAAAATAATAAAGGCCTACGATGAAGAGTTAAAAGTTACCGTAAGTATAGGACTTGCCTGTTTTCCTGAGGATGGTTTAAGTTATACAGAAATTATAGAGAAATCCGATCTCGCTTTATACATAGCTAAAGCTAAAGGAAAAAATCGGGTTTGTGTTTATAAAAAGATGTATGGATAAAAATCCTTGAAAATAAAATACTTTTAATATAAAATAAAACTTCAATATGAAATATATAATTGGTGTGGATTTAGGAGGAACGAATTTAAGAATTGGATTATTTAATCAAAATATACGTTTAATAGATAAAAGAGTATTTTCTACCCAAAGATTTAAAGATAAAGAAGATCTTATTGAAGGGATTATTCAATCTATAAAAAATATAATTAAGGATAATGCCCTAAAAGGGGTAGATATATTGGGTATAGGTTTAGGACTACCGGGACCTGTAGAGTGGAAAAAGCAGATCGTCTATTTTTTCCCCAATATAAAAGGATGGCACAATGTTAAATTAGGCAAGATATTAAAAAAAAGACTTAAGATCAATATATTTATGGATAACGATGCGAATCTTATCTGTTTAGCAGAATCACGGATGGGGGTAGCTAAGGGTTATCGCAATTTGGTCTGTATAACTTTGGGAACGGGTGTAGGAGGAGGTTTAATTATTGAGAATAAGTTATACAGAGGAACTAATTCCGTGGCAGGAGAGATCGGTCATCTCCCCATAAGCCAGGATGGTCCCATTTGCGGTTGTGGAGCAAAGGGATGTTTAGAGAGTTATGTGGGAAATTTAAGAATAATGCGAGAGGCAAAAAGAATATTTAAAAAAGATATCAGTTTAGAAGAATTAAGTAGGTTAGCTAAATTAAATAATAAAAAGGCAATAAAAATCTGGAGGAAAACAGGAGAGATACTTGGTATCGCTCTGGCGGGTGTAGTAAATCTTCTTAATCCCCAAGCAATTGTGATTGCGGGTGGAGTAAGTAATGCGGGAGAGGTTTTATTTAAGAGTATCAGAGAAACTATTAGAAAAAGGGCAATGCCTATTCAGGCAAGACAGGTTAAAATACTTAGCTCTCGACTTAAAAATGATTCCGGTATAATTGGAGCAGCGCTTTTGGTTAAGATGGAGGTAAAAAAATGTTAATCTTTATCGATTCCGCTAATATTAATGAGATAAAGGAAGCGGTTCAGTGCGGTTTAATTGATGGTGTAACCACTAACCCTACACTTATCGCTAAAGAAAATCAACCTGCAGAAGAACTTTTAAAAGAGATCTGTTCTCTTGTTAAAGGTCCGGTAAGTGCAGAGGTAATCTCTCAAGATACAGAGGGGATGGTTAGAGAGGCACGCATTCTAAGTAAAATTGCCCCCAATATTGTTATAAAGATACCGCTTATCAAAGAAGGATTAAAGGCGGTAAGAGCTCTTTCAAAAGAGAATATTAAGACCAACGTTACACTATGTTTTTCGCCTACCCAGGCATTACTAGCCGCTAAAGCAGGAGCTGATTATATCAGTCCTTTTATCGGTAGACTCGATGATATAAGCCAAAAGGGAATGGAGCTTGTTAAAAAAATTAAACAGATCTATACCAATTATAATTTTAAGACGAAGGTAATCGTTGCCTCGGTAAGAAATCCTTTGCATGTATTAGACGCCGCACTTATAGGAGCAGATATAGTGACGGTTCCCTTTGGGGTCCTTGAGCAGTTAATTAAGCATCCTTTGACAGATATAGGTATTCAGCGTTTCTTAGAGGACTATAAGAAGATCCCTAAAAAATAAATGCGAAAATTTCTCTCACTCATAATTCTATTAACAATTTTTAGTCTTATTCCTTTTTCTCTTTATGGCCAGCAAATAAAAGAACCAATTATCGTAAACGGTGATAGAGTAGAGTATTCTGCTGATCAAAAACAGGTAACTGCGGAAGGAAATGTCTCAGTTTTATATAAAGATACAAGACTTACCTGTCAAAGAATAAAGGTTGATCTAACTACTCAGGATGCAACTGCGGAAGGAAATGTTTGTGTAAAGGATGAAAAAGGCATACTTTATGCTGAGCAGGTAAGCTATAATTTCTCTACCAAGACAGGAACGATTCTAAAAGCAAAGGTTGAAGCGTCCCCTTATTATGGCAGAGGAGAAACTGCCCAGAAGATAAGCGACAATCAATACGATATTAAAAACGGATATATTACTACTTGTGATCTGGATAAGCCTCATTATTATATTTCTTCAAAAAATATCCAGATTTATCCTCAAGACAAAGTAGTAGTAAAAGGAGCAAAATTTTACTTAGGGAAGATCCCTCTACTATATCTTCCTTCCTATACTCACAGCCTTAAAGACCCCTTTATGCATGTAAGATTTATTCCGGGCAAAAGTAGTGATTGGGGAGGGTATCTGCTTTCGAGTTGGAGATTAAATCTTACTGAAAGACAGACTGCCAGGGTTTATCTTGATTATCGTTCAAAATTGGGGGTAGCTGAAGGTTTTGGTTTAAATTACGTTTTAAAAAACTTAGGTAAAGGTGATTATAAATTTTATTACACTCAGGAACGTATGCGCAATCAATCCCAGGAAAGACCTGCGGAATTCGAGCGTTATCTTATCCGCCTAAGACATAATTGGGAAATCAGCCCAAAGACAAATGCTATCTTAGAAGTTTATAAAATAGAGGATTCTAAAAGGATGGTTCTGGGTAGCGATTATAATTTTCTTAAAGATTATTTTTACCGTGAATACGAAAAGGAAAGTCAACCTAAGACTTACCTTTCCATAAACCATAATCTTACTAACTCTTCTTTAAATCTTTTGGTTCAGAAACGGATAAATTCCTGGTATACCCATCAGTATATGGTCCCGGATGAAAAATTACCCCAGGTATCTTACAGTTTGCCGTCCTTCCCTTTAGGGATAGGAAATTTTTATTTAAGCAATCAGATGCAGTTTGCCAATCTTTTAAATAAAGAGGCTTCTCCTTCCAGTCAGGATGATGATGTGGTAAGGTTCGATATCTATAATCAGATATTCCTCCCTACAAAATTATATATTTTCAATATTAAACCATTTGTAGCGATAAGAGAAACCTACTATTCTAAAGATAAGCATGGTAATTCCCTCGATCCACGCACAGTTTTCTATACGGGTATAGATTTAAGCACACGCTTTTATCGTACCTTTGATATTTATAACCAATTTTTTGATATAAATGGACTAAAACATATTATTATTCCCAATGTAAGATACCAGTATAACCACGAGCCCACGGTTCCTTTTAGCAAGCTTCAGATTTTTGATGAGATTGATAGTATTGAACGCAACCATAAGATAAATCTGGAGCTTACTAATAAACTTCAGACTAAGAGAAATAATGAGGTAATAGATTTTGCTATATTTAGGATAAATACAGATTATAATTTAGAGAGAAATACCTCTTCTGGTAAAGGATTTGCGGATTTCTTATTTGATTTAGAGTTGATTCCTTTCTCCTGGTTAAGATTGGAGTCGGATGCCACTTTCGACCCTAAAAATGATAATTTTAAAACTGTGAATTTTGATCTATCTTCGATTTTTGGCAAAGGCAGGTCCTTTGGTTTAGGACAACGCTACGAAAGAAAGGGAGGCAAAGAGCTAACTACAGAATTTAACTGGCGCTTTAACCCCAAGTGGAAAATGCGTATCTATGAACGCTATCAGTTTGCCAGAATCAAAACCAGGGGACTAAAAGAGCAGGAATACAGTATTTCTCGCGATCTCCATTGCTGGATTATGGATTTTATTTATAATATAAGCAAGGAGCACGGTCATACCTTTTGGTTTGTTTTTAGATTAAAGGCTTTTCCAGAAATAGAACTGGAATTCGAACAATCTTATCGTAGCCCAAAACAAACAGGAGAATAAGATGAGGATATCTATTATTGGAGCAGGTCATGTAGGGTTGGTTACAGGTGCCTGTTTTGCCGATTTAGGTAATACCGTACTCTGTGTGGATAATGATTTAAGAAAAATAAGAAAGCTTAAGAGAAATATCGTTCCCATATACGAACCGGGCCTGGAAGAATTGATTAAGAAAAATACCAAAAAGAAAAGACTCTATTTTTCCTCCAGTATAAAAGAAGCGGTAGGTAAAACTGAAGTTATTTTTATTGCGGTAGGTACACCTGCTCTTCAAAACGGTGAGCCTGATTTAACCGGAATAGAAAATGTTGCTACCCAGATTGCTAAAAATTTAAAAAATTATCGCCTAATTGTAGAAAAATCAACTGTTCCGGTAGAAACGGGAGAATGGGTAAAGCGTACCATTGAAAGGAATAATCATTTTAAGATAGATTTTGATGTTGCTTCTAATCCTGAATTTTTAAGAGAGGGTTCGGCAATCTATGACTTTATGCATCCGGATAGAATTGTAATCGGAGTGGAGTCTGAGAGGGCAAAAAATATTTTACTTAAATTGTACCAACCTATAAAAGCGCCTATTTTGATTACCGATATAAAAAGTGCAGAACTCATCAAACATGCCTCCAACTCATTTTTAGCAACTAAAATCTCCTTTATCAATGCGATTGCTCAGATCTGCGAAAAAACCGGAGCAAATATTCTAAAAGTTGCTGAGGGTATAGGTCTTGATAAAAGAATAGGTAAAGATTTCCTTAATGCAGGGGTAGGTTACGGAGGTGCCTGTCTTCCTAAAGATTTAGATGCCTTTATTAGTATCGCAGATAAATTGGGTTATAATTTTGAATTACTTAAAGTGGTAAAGAAGATAAATGAAGAACAAAAAAAATCGATCGTAAAGAAGATCTCTGACTCTCTCTGGATAATTAAAGGTAAAACTATAGGGGTCCTCGGGCTTACCTTTAAACCTAATACTGATGATATAAGAAATTCTGTATCTTTAGAGATTATTGCTGAATTAAAGAAAGAGAGTGTATCTATTAAGGCTTATGACCCTTGGGGTATGCCTAACGCAAAGAAGATATTTAAAGATATAAAGTTATGTTTAAATCCTTATGAGGTTGCCAGAAATAGTGATTGTCTTCTCTTTATGACAGAGTGGGATGAGTTTAAAAATCTTGATTTTTCTAAGATAAAAAGGATAATGAAACAACCATTAATCATCGATGGACGTAATATGTTAGAGCCTGAAAAATTAATAAGCTTAGGTTTTCGATATATAGGAGTGGGCAGATGATCAAAGGTGTAGAGATAAAGGAATTAAGTATATTTAGAGATGAACGGGGAAGATTAATGGAGATATTACGCTCTGATGACAAGATATTTAAAAGATTTGGTCAGGTATATGTCACCACCGCTTATCCGGGGATAGTTAAAGCATGGCATTACCATAAAAAACAGGATGACCATTTCTGTTGTATTAAAGGAAAAATTCGCCTGGCATTATATGATGCGAGAAAAAAATCACCTACTTTTCGTGAGGTTAATGAATTTATATTAAGTATGGATGAACCAAAACTTATCCGTATACCTAAACAGGTCTACCATGGATTCAAATGTATCTCAGATGAAGAAGCAATGGTAATAAACATCCCCACGTTACCGTATAATAGAAAAAAGCCTGACGAATATAGAGTTGATCCCTATAAGAACGATATCCCCTATGATTGGAGAATTTAATAGAAAAAATACCAATTCCTTAAAAGGAGTGATTCTGGCAGGGGGGTTAGGCAAAAGGCTTGAACCCCTTACTCGGGTTACTAATAAACATCTGCTTCCGGTATGGAATAAGCCAATGATCTACTATCCATTACAGACATTAGTTGATGCAGGGATAAAGGATATTATGGTCGTTACCGGAGGCAATAACGCTGGTGATTTTTTAAGACTTTTAGGAAACGGTCAGGAATTTGGCTTAAAACATCTTCATTATGCATACCAGAAGGGAGAAAAAGGTATTGCTGACGCTTTAAGTTATGCGGAGGATTTTTGTAAAGATTCAAAGGTAGTTGTTATATTGGGAGATAATATTATTGAGAGATCTATTAAATCTTATGTTAATAACTTCTTAAGACAAAAAAGGGGAGCCCGAATTCTTATAAAGAAAGTAAAGAATCCCCAGAGGTTTGGGGTGGTTCAATTAAAAAATAAAAGGATAATTTCTATCGAAGAGAAACCTAAAAAACCAAAATCAAATTATATCGTTACTGGAATCTATATGTACGATAATGAAGTATTCGATATCATTAAAACACTTAAGCCTTCATGGAGGAATGAATTAGAAATTACCGACGTAAATAATGCCTATCTAAAAAGAGGTTTACTTTATTATGATATCCTTGATGGTTATTGGACTGATTGTGGAACCTTTGAGTCTTTACTTAAAGCGAACAATCTAGTAGCAAATAATTACTACAAAAAAATATGATCCTTTTGGTTACAGGCGGTGCTGGTTTTATCGGTTCACATTTTATCCGTTATATATTTAAGAAATACCCTAATTATAAAATAATTAATTTGGATAGACTCACCTATGCAGCCAACCTTAGAAATCTTAAAGAAATTGAAAACCATCAGAATTATAAATTTATCAAAGAGGATATCTGTAATTATAAAAAAGTAGAAAAAGTAATTAAGGGTTGTGATGTGGTGGTAAACTTTGCTGCTTCTACCCATGTGGATATCTCTATAGAAGATCCTGATGAGTTCATACGGACGAATATCTATGGGACTTACGTTTTATTGGAACTGGCAAAAAAATATAAAATAAAGAGGTTTGTACAGATATCTACCGATGAGGTTTATGGAAGTATAAGGAGAGGTTTTGCTGATGAAGAAACTCGCCTTAATCCCTCTAATCCCTATTCTGCGACTAAAGCATCAGCTGACCATCTGGTGAATGCCTATTTTTTAACCTACGGATTAAATACGGTTATTACCCGCAGTTCTAATAATTTTGGACCGAATCAGTATCCGGATAAAATTATCCCTCTCTTTATAACTCGGGCTTTAAAAAATGAGTATCTGCCCCTTTATGCTAAAGGGTTAAATAGACGCGATTGGTTATACGTTTTAGATAACTGTTCAGCCATCGATATAGTTTTACATAGAGGTAAAAAAGGACAGATCTATAATATCTCATCGGGTAATGAATTATCTAACCTTGAACTTACTAAAATTATTTTAAAAAAATTAAATAAACCATTTTCCTTAATAAAATATGTGACAGATAGACCGGGTCATGATTTTCGCTACGCTATGAAATCTAAAAAGGTTCAAGCCTTAGGTTGGAAACCACGCTATAGTTTTGATAGGGCTTTAGAGATTACTATAGAATGGTATAGAAATAACCCCAATTATTTTAAAAATGAATAATAATTTTATTTATTTAAAAGAAAGGATAACCGTAGGCAAAGCGAAAATAGCGGTGGTGGGTTTAGGTTATGTAGGCTTGCCTTTGGCTTTAAGTTTTGTGAAAAAAGGATTCTCCGTCTTAGGTATAGATGTGGATATAGATAGAATAAACCGGATAAGACAAGGGAAATCCTATATTACAGATGTAAGTGCGGTAGATTTAAAAGATAGTTTAAATTCCCGTAGATTTAAGGTAAGTAATAATTTTAAAGATCTGTCTAACACTGAGGTAATTCTTATATGCGTTCCTACGCCCCTTAAATATAAATATACTCCGGATATTTCTTATATAAAAGAAGCGGTAAATAAAATTGCCAAAAATATAAAGAAGCCATCTTTAATTGTTTTAGAAAGCACTACTTATCCCGGAACCACGGAAGAATTTATTCTTCCTTTATTAGAAAGAAATAATTTAAAACATAGGGAGGATTTTTATCTTTGTTTTTCTCCGGAAAGGATAGACCCGGGAAATAAAAAATACACCTTAGAGAATATCCCTAAGATAGTAGGGGGATTAACTGCAGAGGATACGGAACTGGCAGTGATATTATACAAAAATATCACCAAAGAGGTAATCCCTGTTTCTTCTGCACGCACAGCAGAGTTTGTAAAACTCCTGGAAAACACATTCCGTTTGATAAATATTGGTCTAATTTATGAATTGACGATGCTGGCGCATAAGATGAAGGTAGATATCTGGGAAGTAATTGAGGCAGCCAAAACTAAACCTTTTGGCTTTATGCCCTTTTATCCTGGTCCAGGAGTAGGTGGACATTGTATACCCAAAGATCCCCTTTATCTTCACTGGAAGGCAAAAAGGATAGGTTATAATTTAAGGTTTGTAAGGGTTGCTTCTGAAATTACCTCTTTAATGCCAAAATATATTGTGGAAAGAGTTACAGAAATTATTAAAAAAAAGTATCCTGATAGAAGGAAACTAAAAGTTTTAATTATAGGGGTTACCTATAAAAAGGACGTCAAGGATTTAAGAAAGTCGCCTGCTTTAGAGATTATCGATGAATTTAAAAAAAGAGGAGTGAAAGTATCCTACTTTGATCCACTTATTCCGTATCTTAAGATAAACAATATAAATCTTAAATCCTTAGATTTAAAAAAAATAGATTTCCGTAAATTTGGTTGTGTAGTAATTATTTCAGACCATTCTGAGATAGATTATAATTTTATCTTTAAAAAATCCTTACTTATATTTGATACCCGCAATGTTTATAAAAATATAAAAGATGAAAAAGTAATAAAAATATAAAAGATGAGAGAAGCTGTTTTGATTACCGGTGGAGCAGGATTTATTGGATCCCATTTAGCAGAGTTTTTATTAAATGAAGGTTTTAAAGTAAGGATTTTGGATAACTTTTCTTATGGAAAGGAAGAAAATATAAAAAGTTTCATTAAAAGTATAGAATTAATTAAAGGGGATATCCGTAATAAAAAGGTCTGTCTTGATGCGACTAAAGGTACAGATTATGTATTTCATCAGGCTGCCTTAAGAAGTGTACCTAAATCCTTTAAAGCTCCTAAAGAGTATAATGAGGTTAATATCCAAGGAACCCTAAATATGTTGGAGGCATCTTTAAAGAATAAAGTAAAATGTTTTGTCTTTGCCTCCTCCTCATCTATTTACGGTGAAGCAAAGAGATTTCCCGAAAGGGAGAAGGATTCACCCCATCCTATCTCTCCTTATGCTCTAACTAAACTGGTAGGGGAGTATTACTGTAGGATTTTTTCTTTAAATTATGGATTAAAAACAGTATCCTTGCGTTATTTTAATGTCTTCGGAGAACGTCAATCATTAGAAGACGAATACGCAGTAGTAATTCCTAAATTTATAAATTGCCTGCTTAGAGATACTCCTCCGCCCATATATGGAACAGGAAAACAATCAAGGGATTTTACCTATATAGAAAATGTGGTAAGGGCAAATCTATTAGCAATTAAAAAAATAAATAATTATCCTAATGGCACTGTATTTAATATTGGGAACGGAGAGAGTCATACTATATTAGAATTAGTTAAGATTCTTAATCGGATATTGAATAAAAATATAAAACCTATTTTTTTAGAAAGAAGACCCGGCGATGTATTTAAAACACACGCAGATATAACTTTTGCAAAGAATAAACTCGGATATATACCTACAATTGATTTTGAGACCGGACTTAAAAGAACGGTTAGGTATTTTAAAGAAAAATGGCAAAAAAAGTCATCTTAATTACCGGAGGAGCAGGTTTTATCGGTTCGCATCTCTGTGAGAGATTATTAAAGGAAGGTTTTAAGGTTATCTGTATGGATAATCTTATTACCGGAAATTTAGAAAATATCAAACCATTATTAAAAGATAAAAATTTTCTTTTTATAAAACACGATGTTACCAAATACATTGAAATTAAAGGAAGGATAGATTATGTTTTACACTTTGCCTCTCCTGCCTCACCTTGCGATTATCTTAAACTCCCTATCCAGACATTAAAGGTGGGTTCCTTAGGTACGCATAATACCTTGGGTTTGGCAAAGAGAAAAAAGGCAAAGTTTTTGCTTGCCTCCACCTCTGAAGTTTATGGTGATCCTTTGGTTCATCCCCAACCTGAAAGTTATTGGGGAAATGTAAATCCTATTGGTTTAAGGGGCGTCTATGATGAGGCAAAGCGTTTTGCGGAAGCAATAACCATGGCTTATCATCGCGTCCATAAGATAGATACAAAGATCGCGCGTATCTTTAATACTTATGGAGAGAGGATGCGTATAGATGATGGAAGGGTAATTCCCAATTTTATACTTCAGGCATTAAATAATCAGCCTTTAACTGTATACGGAAAAGGAACTCAAACGCGCTCCTTCTGTTATATTCAAGACTTAATAGAGGGAATCCTTAAACTTATGTTTTCCCAGATAAACGAACCTATTAATTTGGGAAACCCTTTAGAGTTTAAGATCTTAGATTTAGCACATCTAATAATAAAATTAACCGAGAGCAAAAGTAAAATTATATTTAAACCTTTACCCCAAGATGATCCCTGTCGAAGAAAACCGGATATAAGAAAAGCAAAAAAAATTCTAAATTGGAAACCCAAGGTTAATTTAGAAGAAGGTCTAATAAGAACTATCACTTGGTTTAGAAATAAAAAGGAGAGGGAAAATGATTGAAGGAGTAAAATTAATAGAACTAAAGGCGCATGTGGATGACCGGGGATACCTTATAGAAATTATCCGTGCAGTGGATGAGCATTTTACTAAATTTGGTCAGGTATATCTAGTGGGAAATTTTTCTAAAGGGACTATCCGGGCATTCCATAAACATAATATTCTATGGGACTGGTTTTTCATCAGTCACGGCTGTGCAAAATTTGTTTTGGTTGATGATAGAAAAAATAGTTCTACTTTTAAAAATATAGAAACATTTATCATTTCCAGCCGCAATCCTAGTCTACTCTGTGTGCCACCCCAGGTCTATCATGGTTGGATGTCTTTAGAAGATGATACTCAGCTGATCAGTATTGCCAGTGAGGTTTATAACCGACAAAATCCCGATGAGATAAGAATACCTTACGATTCTTTTGGAGATGTCTGGTCAGTAAAACCCCGATGAGAATAGTAATTATCGGAGCAAATGGTCAATTGGGAAGCGATTTAAGTTTAGTTTTATCTAAATATAAACCTATCTGTCTTACCCATCAGGATATAGAGGTAGTAGAACCAGAAAGTGTAAGTAGAGTTTTTAAAAAATACAAACCTGATATTGTGATTAATACCTCTGCTTTTCATAATGTGGCTTTATGCGAAAAAGAGCCTCTTATGGCTTTTCAAGTTAACACATTAGGAGTCAAAAACCTGGCAGAAAGTTGCCTTTGCTACAAATCTACCTTAGTTCATCTCAGTACCGATTATGTCTTTGATGGTAAAAAGAAAAGACCCTATACAGAGGATGATTGTCCTCATCCTATAAATATATATGGAATAAGTAAATTAGCAGGAGAGTATATTATTCGTAATATATTAAAAAAATATTTCATCATCCGCACCTCTGCACTTTTTGGATTGCATATCTGTCGAGCAAAGAAAACAAATTTTGTGGAGACGCTGTTAAAATTATACAGGGAAGGGAAAGAAATTAAAGTAGTTAACGATGCATTTACTTCACCTACCTATAGCTTAGATTTGGCAAGACAAATCGAAGAGATAATTAAAACTGAATATTACGGGATATTTCATGCTTGCGGACATGGATTTTGCTCCTGGTATGAATTTGCCAAAGCCATATTCGATATATTAAAAATAAAAGTAAAAATAATCCCGGTAAAGGCAGAGGATTTTCATTCTGAAGTAAAAAGGCCGCGCTTTTCAGTATTAGAAAACAAACGCCTTAAAGAATTAGGATTAGATAAGATGCGGCACTGGAAAATTGCCTTAAAGGATTATCTTAAAAATAAAAGTCTTTTATAAAAAATTATTGAAATAATTTTAAAAATATGGTATATTTTAAATAGAAAAGGGTTGATTTTGTGTAAAATTCGGCTTTATAAAAAATAAAATACACAAAATCAAATCTTACCCGGAAAGGAGGGAAATAAAAGATGAAAAAGGGTTTTACCTTAGTTGAAATTATGATTGTCGTTGCCATTATTGCTTTATTAGCGGCAATTGCTATACCTAACCTTTTGGGTGCAAGAAGAAACGCTGCTGAGGCAGCAGCCCAGGCAACTTTAAGAACAATTTCTACTGCTTATGAAAGCTATGCTACCCGTTCAGGAGGAAGATATAATGCTACCGTAGCAGATTTGGTGAGTGAAAGATATCTAAACCAAGATTATACTTCGGGTGGTCCTTATCAGGGATATACTTTTTCCTGCGAATCTGATGTTACTACTTATAACTGCACTGCTACTCCCCAAGGCGCAATTGCCAACGCCGGAGCAAGAACTTACCGCATAACCACCGGTGGAATTTTAACTGAAGTAAGCCCATAAGATAATTCTCACTTATTTCTACGCCCCGTCTCCTCATAGAGACGGGGTATTTTTTTATTGACTTAATTTATTTATTAAATTAAAATAAAATAAATATGCCTAAAAAATCAAAGTTAAGTATTGGTCTTGATTTAGGTTCATCCTATATTAAGGCAGTAAAGATAGAGCATACCAATAATCATTATTTAATAAAAGATTTTATCTTAAAGAAGATTGACCCTTCCAGCAACCTTCCTATATTAATTAAGGATACCCTTGAAAAAATAAACTCACAGAAAGTTCCTGTAAATATATCCTTAAGTGGCCAGAATGTAGTATGTAGATATGTAAATATCCCTTTATTAGCAGATGATGAATTTAAAAATGCCTTAAAATTTGAAATTACTAAATACATTCCTTTTTCGCCACAGGATATATATTTTGATGGCTGTATATTAAAAAAAGATACTCAGCAAAATAAGATGCTTGTGCTTATGGTAGCAGCGAAGAAAGATTATCTTAATCAACGTATAAGTTTAATCAAAGATGTAGGCTTTACCGTTAATTTAGTACATGTAGATTCCCTCGTTCTTTCTGATTGTTTTAATTTTAATTTTTCTAAACAGCCTGAATTGGCCAATAAAACTGTAGCTTTACTTAACATAGGAAGTTCTTTTAGTAATCTTAATATAATGGAGGAAAGTCTTACAGTTTTAAGTCGAGATATACGTATCGCAGGAAATGATATTACCTTAAAGATCTCTACAGATTTATCCTGTAGTTTTGAGGATGCAGAGAAAATAAAGATTCAGGCAAGTACTGATGAAAATAAACTTCAAAGTATAAAGCCATCTTTAGAAAACGTCCTGTCTTTGTTGGCACAGGAATTAAGGATCTCCTTTGATTATTATGAAACCCAGAGTATCTCTACTGTAGAAAAATTATACCTCTGTGGAGGCCAACTTTTGATTAAAGATGTAGCGGATATCTTGGCGCATCTGTTAGGGATTGAAACTTTAGTGTTTAACCCTTTAGAAAACTTTGAATTTGATAAAAATTTAAATGTAACAGAAATTAAACAGGCTTCGTTACAGTTGGCAGTAGCCTTGGGCTTAGGTTTAAGATGATTGAGATAAATTTATTACCTCTTGAATTAAGACCAAAGGAAAGACCTTCGTTTAATTTTAAAAGTTTCAAACTGATAGCCTTTGTTATTCTGGGGTGTATATTTTCTATTCATATAATCCTTTTTATTTTATTTATCTCTAAAAATATCCAATACAATATGCTTACTAAAAAATGGCAGAAAAATAAAGAGGAATTAGAAAAATTAGAGGCCTGGAAAAAGGAAAATCAGAAAATAAATCAAGATTACCAGTTAGCCACTAAGCTTATGCAGGAAAGGATCCTTATTTATCCTAAACTTAACTCTTTAGGTAAAAATATCTTAGAAGGTATGTGGTTTAAACAACTTAAGATAAAATCAAATTTATTTCAACTGGAGGGTTCCGTAGTTTCCCCAGAAGGTCAACATATGATGATATTTAGAAATTTCTTTGATAATCTAAAGAGGGATAGTAATTTTAAAGATTTTTTAAATTTTGAAATCGGACCCCTTAAGACAAAAAGAATATCAAATTATGAAATTTTAGATTTTATTATTGAGGCAAAGTTAAAATGAAAATTGCTCTTGATAAAATAAGGGATTTCTCTTTAGATAAAAAGAAAATTACTCTTACAATTTTAGTAATCGTAATTTTTCTAATTTTAGATTTTTATTTTATTTTAGGTATGCAGGTAAAAGCAAATAAAGCTATCGACATTAAAATTAAGAAATTAAAGGAAGATTTTAAGAGATTTAAAGAAGATTATTCTTTAATGCAAGAGGCGTTAAAAAAAACCAGAAAACAAACATACAAAATTATTAATGAAAACGAATTATCCTATCTTATTGAGGAAATGTCCCGTTTAGCCCAAGCATCAAATATAGAGATTTCTCAAATCAAACCCCAGAAAGAGATAAAGTCTACGGTCTCTGTATCTGGAATTGTTCCCTATTTATTCTATCTTAATCTTAATTCTAATTATTTTTCACTTTTAAAATTTATTAAGGGTTTGGAAGAGCATCCGGTAATTATAAGTGTGGATGAGCTACAGATTTCTCAAAATCCTAACAATATTTTTCGACACAACATTAATTTAACTTTAAAAGTTTATGTTAAAAAATAGAGTTTTTATTATAGGTAAAATTTTTATAATCATCTTTTTATCCCCTTTATATGCCTTAGCAGAGGAGCAATATCGCGATCCTTTTATCAGTTTAGTTACGGAAGATGGTAGATTAATTAGTTTTAAAGAGAAAAAGAAGGATGTGCTTGAATTGGAAGGTATTCTTTATGATCCTTACGGTAGGGCTTCGGCGATAGTAAATTCTCAAATCGTAAGGATTGGGGATTGGATTGGAGAATATCAGGTTTACAGAATAGAAAAGGATAGAGTGATATTTTTAAAAGAAGGTAAAGAATTCATAGTAAAATTAGAAAAGGAGGAAGAGAAATGAAATTTAAAATAACGATTATAATTTTATCCTTATTTATAATTGCGGATTTTATTTATGCACAAACAAAACCCGAAGTGACTTCCGTCCAGACTGCTACTGTAGAGAGTATTAAAGAATCCGAAAATATTACTGTGGATTTTAAGGAGGCGGATATAAGAAATGTCTTAAAGATTATCTCTTTAAAGGCAGGGGTAAATATTGTGCCTACTCCAGAGGTTATGGGAAATGTTAATATCCGATTAGAAAATGTCCCCTGGAAAAAAGCATTAGAGGTAATTTTAAAGACCTACGGTTATGCCTATGAAGAGGTAGGAAATATTATTATCGTTGCTCCTATTGATAAGTTAACCGCTCAGAAAAAACAGGAAGCGGAATTACATCAGATTCAACCCACTATAACTGAGGTATTTTATCTAAAATACATTGATGCTCAAGATGCTAAAAAAGCGCTGGAATCACAACTTTCACCGAGAGGCAAAATCACCGTTTTAGAAATGACTGGGCAAGCAGGTTGGGAATTTGGAGGAGAGGAGTTAGGTAAGAGGAAAAGAACTACGGAAGGAAGGGTTTCGCGCTCAAAAGTTTTAATTATCTCAGATCTACCTTCAGTGATTGATAATATAAAAGAGTTGTTAAAGAAGATCGATGTTTTGCCTCAACAGATCCTTATTGAAGCAAAATTGATTGAAGTAAACCATGACAAATTAATGGAAATCGGTTTTAACTGGGGAACAGGTACGGAAGGGCCAACCTCTTTAAGTACTACCAGGCAAGTAGTAGATACTTATTGGAATAATGTAGATTCCAGCGGTAATATTACTTCAGGTAGTTATAAAGAGGTAGTTACTTTACCGACTGTTCCATTAAATACTAAAGGTACAAAAATTTTAGGTGCTCAATCTATACCTGCTTCGGGAGTAGGAGAACTTATCTTTCAAAAACTCACTGACACAGAATTTGAAGCAGTTTTTAAAGCATTAGAAGAGAAAAAATACGCTAATACTTTATCTTCTCCTCACATACTTACTCTTAACAATCAGGAAGCCTCTATTTTAATTGGCACAAAATATCCTCTTTTGAAAACCTCAGTAAGCACAGAAACTGGAGCAATAACTGGAACTACTCTGGATAGGTACCAAAATATCGGTATTCAATTAAACGTTGTTCCTCAGATTGTAGGAAATGATAAAATTAATCTTATTATCCATCCTGCAGTAAGTACCTATTCTACTACTGTTAAAGCTGTCTCTTCTACTGGTATAACTATGGCTGAATATCCTATAATTCTTACCCGAGAAGCAGATACCCAAATTCTTATTAAGGATGGAGAGACAGTAGTAATTGGGGGTTTGCTTACTGATAAAAAAAGTAAAACAGTTAGTGGTATACCTATACTGAAAGATATCCCTATTTTAGGTCTTCTCTTTCAAAAACGTTCTGATGAAACAGAAAAAGTAGACCTCCTCATCTTTATCACTGCCCATATTGTCAAAGAAGGTGAATTTAGCCCGGAAGAGATACAAAAGTTAGAGAAAAGATTGGATAGAAAAAAATCTATTAAGAATTAACTCACATTCTCCTTAATCTAAAAAATAAATTTTATGTATAAAATAAATTTCACCTTTACTAAAAAAGGTCTAATGAGATATATCTCACATCTGGATTTAATGCGTCTTTTTATAAGGGCTCTGCAGAGAGCAGAACTTCCTTTAAAATACACTCAGGGTTTTCATCCCCATCCTAAATTTAGGATTAAGCGCGCTCTTAAATTGGGAAAGGAATCTGAAAATGAAGAAGCAGAAATAATTTTAAATGAATTTTTAGAGCCGAAAATTTTTAAAGATAAGTTACAAGCGCAACTTCCCGAAGGTATTGTTATAAAAGAAGTTATAATATTAAATAATGAAATTAAAGAATTATGCCTAAAGAAATCCTTATAAATGTAGAACCAAAGCAAATCTCGGTAGCAATCGTAAATAATTCTTTATTGGAAGAATTCTATGTGGAACGACCAGAAGAAAAAAGTATAGTGGGAAATATCTATAAAGGAAAGGTAAGTGAAATTGTTCCTTCTTTAAATGCTGCCTTTATTGATATCGGTTTAGAGAAGAAAGGATTCTTATACCTTGAAGAGGCAGTAAGTGCTGATTTTGATATAGAAACTCCTTTTTTGTTTTCTTCTTTAAAAAAAGGTCAAGAAATATTAGTTCAGGTTACTAAAGAGCCATTTGGCACAAAAGGACCGCGAGTTACTACTCATATCACCATTCCTGGTAGATACCTTGTACTTATGCCTATGGATAATCATATCGGTATATCGCGCAGAATCGAAGATGAAAGTGAAAGAAGACGCTTAAAACAGATAATGGAGGAGCTTAATTTACCTAAGGATTTAGGCTTTATTGTAAGAACCGCTGCCTATGGAAAAACTAAACAGCATCTGCGTATGGATGCCTATTTTTTGCTTAAACTATGGTCAAGGATAAAGAGGACTTTACGCTATAGACCCGCACCGAGTCTAATTTATGAGGATTACGATCTAACCTTAAGGGTGATAAGGGATTCTTTTACTGAGGATGTGGATAAAGTTATCGTGGATTCAAAAAAACATTATTACCAAATTTATAGATTTGTAAAGACATTTTTAAGACATCTTACTAGAAGAATAGAGTTTTATCGAGGTAATGATTTATTTCTTGATAAAAATATAGAGGATCAGATACAAAAAATATTTGAGAGTAAAATTTATCTTGAATCCGGTGCATATATTGTAATTGAACCTACTGAGGGTTTAGTGGTAATTGATGTTAATAGCGGAAGTTTTAAAAAGCCGATGTCGCAGGAAGAAGCCAGTTTTCGGATAAATTTAGAAGCGGTAGATGAGATAGTGCGTCAACTTCGCCTTAGAGATTTGGGAGGAATAATCGTAATCGATTTTATTGATATGGAGAAAGAAATTCATCGTCAGAAGGTATTTAATGCTTTAAAAGAAGCTTTGCGTTCCGATCGCGCCCATTATGATATATTAGGGATCTCTCGCTTTGGTTTAGTAGAGATGACACGCGAAAGGATACACAAAACTGTAGAGTCAATTCTTTATCAAGCTTGTCCTTACTGTCAAGGAAAGGGAAAAGTAAGGTCTCCTACTACGACTGCTATTTATGCGATAAAGGAATTAAAACGTTATATTAAAGATCATCCCTTTTCAAAAGAGATAAAAATGACTACCAATCCTTTAGTTGCGGAACAGATCTTAAATGATAAAGAAAGTATAATCACTTTAGAAAGAAAATTTCACCTCCGTATAGAAATAAGTTCCAATCCCTCTTTTCATCTTGAAGAGATAAAGATTACCTAATTTTTATAAATAATCCTTGACAATATTAAATTATATTTATATATATTAAATTGTGTTTGATTTAAAAGAGTTGGATGAAAAAGTATAAAGATATAATGACCGCTAAGGAAGTAGCCGAGTATTTAAATCTGCACGTGTTTACTGTCCATAAATATGCCCGCCAAGGGAAAATCCCTGCTTTTAAAATAGGAACAGACTGGAGATTCCACCGCAAATTTATTGAACGCTGGATAAGAGAAAAGATGAATTATCAAGCTATAAGAAAGGATAAAAATCTATTCAATTCTAAATAAAATGGCAAAAAAAAGAATTATCCTTATGTATATCTCTGAAGTATCAGGTCACCATAGCGCTACTTTAGCGATTGAGAAGGCAATAAGATATTTAGATAAAGAGGTAGATATTTTCAATATGAATATTTTTCATTACACCAACCCCTTATCAGAAAGGATAGTTAACCGTTTATATATGGGAGCGATAAAAAGATTTCCCTGGATCTGGGAGTATCTATATGACAACACGAGGGTAAAAAAAATAATAGATTATTTTAAAATTATTGTCCATAGAACAAACATACCAAAATTAAGAATTTTATTTGAAAAAATTAAACCACAGGTAATCATCTGCTCTCAGGCTTACCCTTGCGGGATGGTTGCAGATTATAAAAGGTTTTACAATGCAGATTTTAAATTAATTGCGGTGCTTACCGATTACATACCCCATTCCTATTGGATTTATGAAAATATTGATTACTATATTGTTCCCTCAAAGGAGATAGAACAAAAGCTTATCTCTAAAGGCGTAGCTAATGAAAAGATAAGAATCTTAGGGATTCCTGTTGATCCCTATTTTTCAGAGGTTCTTCAAAAAGAAAAAATAATAGAAAAATTGTCCCTTACGTATCATTTGCCAAAAATTCTGATAATGGGAGGAGGCCAAGGTTTAGGTCCGATAGAGAATATTGTAGAAACACTACAAAAAATAGATATAGATTTAGAAATCCTAGTAGTGACAGGAATAAATAAAAAACTCTATTATAGATTAAAAAGAAAAATAAGTACCTTTAAACAGAAAGTTATCCTATTTGGATTTGTAAATAATATCGCCGAGCTTATGACAGTTTCCGATGTAATTATAACTAAACCGGGTGGGATCACTACTGCGGAAGCCCTTTCTAAAGGACTCCCTATGATTATAGTAGAACCTATCCCTGGTCAGGAAATGAGTAACACAGAATACCTCATAAGTAAGGGGGCAGCGGTTATGATAGAAAAACCTCAGAAGATAAAAGATGTATTAAAGGAAATGCTCATAAATAGAGAAAGATTAAATAAAATGCGCCAAGCAGCCAAAGAGATAAGTAAACCTAACGCATCAATAGAGATTGCAAATCTGGCATTAAGATTAATAGGGTAAATGTTTATCTTTGACCATATAATTTTTTATAGAATAGGTAGATTTTTAGCAGAACATCTGCCGGTTAATTTAAGTTATCTTATTGCCATAGTAATTTCCGATATACATTATCTTTTTGCCCATCAGGATAGAAGAGAGGTCACCCAAAATTTAAAGGTTATATTCCCTAAAAAAAATAAAAAAGAAATTGCTAAAATAAGGATAAGACTATTTCGTAATTTTGCAAAATACTTAGTAGATTTTTTCCGTTTTTCTAAATTGGATAACAGATATATCGAGGAAAAAGTTATCATAGAAAATATAGATTATCTAAAAGAGGCGCTTTCTAAAGGAAAAGGGGTAATCGGTTTGACTGCGCATCTGGGAAACTGGGAGCTTGGAGGAATTTTGATGGCCATGTTAGGTTATCCCATATGGGCGGTTGCTTTACCGCATCGCGATAGGAGGGTAGATGAATTCTTTAATCTTCAAAGAGAAAGAAAGGGTCTTAATGTTATTCCTATAGAAGATGCAAGTAAAAGATGTATTTATCTATTAAAACAAAAAAAGATAATTGCCCTTTTGGGAGATAGGGATTTTACCCAGAATGGCATAAAGATAGATTTTTTTAACAGACCCACCCTTTTTCCTTTGGGTCCCGCTATTTTCAGTTTACGCACCGGTGCACCGATTGTGCCTGCATTTATGATAAGAAGGTATAAGGATTATTTTGCTTTAAAATTTGAAAAACCAATATACCCTGTGCGCAAAAGTAATTTAGAGGACTCTATAAAAGAATTAATCTTACAATATAAATGTATCTTTGAAAAATATATACAGC
>Ga0078972_1003169_pt1 | contig 50309 bp, 45 predicted proteins | sample YelNatPaOPGAMG01_FD_67568 | JGI IMG/M metagenome (GOLD analysis project Ga0078972, IMG submission 67568) | Hot spring thermophilic microbial communities from Obsidian Pool, Yellowstone National Park, USA - OP-RAMG-01 (SPADES assembly) (version 2) | ecosystem: Environmental > Aquatic > Thermal...
TCATTGCAGGTAAAGCTGAAGCTGGCATCCTCTGAATTGCTCGGATTGGCAGGGTTGGAAGTGATGACTGTCTCTGGAGGAGTTTGGTCTATGGTCCAGGAATAACTTGCCGGGCTTGGGTCAGGAGTGCCAGAGGCATTTTTTGCGCGCACCTCAAAGGTATGAGCCCCCTCGCTCAATCCGGAATAATTCGCAGGAGAAGAGCAGGCAGTGAAACCAGAGCCATCCATCTGACACTCAAAGCTGGAGCACGGAGCGCCTGTGCAGGAAAATACAAATGATGCATCCGTAGAAAAGGTTGGATTGCTCGGTCCGGAACTGATCACCGTATCAGGTATGCTGGTGTCAATAGTCCAGGAATAACTTGCCGGAGTTTTGTCCCATAAGTCGTTTGCCAGATTTTTTGCTTTGACCATAAAAGTATGAGCCCCTTCGCTAAGCCCTGAATAGGTTTTGCCTGATTTTGGACATTTTGCCCATACCCCTGCATCCAGCTTGCACTTATAGGAACAGCGCTTCTTATCGCAGGAATAGGTAAAGGTTGCATCTGTGGAATTTGATGGGTCAGTGGGATGAGAGTTAATAAAAGTGTTCGGACGGGCAGTGGCAAAATTCTGACTCAAACCAAACCCGGAACCGTGATTCAGGGGTTCTTCTCCATTCCTTTGGACCGCGTCGCCGCAACCGCTCATAAAAATTGCTATTGAAAATAAAACCAGCAGAACCGCAACACTTGACAATTTTTTCATTTTTCCCTCCTTTTCTTTACACAATGTATCGCTCCAGATTTCTTGGATACTATTTAAGCACATTTTGCTAATCCTGTCAAGTAGCTTTCCAGTGCCTGCTATGTATAAAATTGTCAAGTGTCCTCAAAACTTTCTTCTTTGCATCCAATCTTTCTTTCAATCGTCAGAGCTTCACCAAATCTCTGTGGTAAAAATTGGGGATTGGGGATTATGCCCTGAGCCCGGGCAGGGTAAATGCGGGAAAAATTTATACATTTTATTTTAGGATTTATTTATGCTAATTTAGTTCTATGCCTAAAAAGAGGATTGAGAAGATTATAGAGCAGGCTGAGAGCAGGCTGGAGATTTTGAAAGAGCTTGGTATTGATGAGATTCCGAGAGAAAGCATTGACCCGGTTTTCCGCAGGAAGCAGGATGCTCTGGAGAAATTGAGAAAAGAGGTCAGGGGGTGCAATAAGTGCGAACTGGCAAAGACCCGGACCTGTGTGGTTTTTGGAGAGGGGGACCTGAATGCAGAGGTGATGTTTGTTGGCGAGGCTCCTGGCGCAGAGGAGGATTTAAGCGGGAGACCTTTTGTGGGCGCGGCAGGGAAACTGCTCACGGATATTATTGAACGGGGAATGAAGATTCCGCGCAAGAAGGTTTTTATCGGGAATGTGGTAAAGTGTCGTCCGCCGATGAATCGGGACCCTAGTCCGGAGGAGGTTAAAGAGTGCAAGGGGTTTGTGGAGAGGCAGATAAAGATCATCCAGCCCAGGGTTTTGATTGCGCTGGGCAAGTTTGCCGCGCAGTTATTGACGGGTTCAGAGGAGCCTATCAGTCGTATTCGGGGAAAATGGTGGGAATATAACGGGATTCCGGTAATGCCCACTTATCATCCAGCGTATTTATTGTATAATAATGCTGGTAAGAGAGAGGTGTGGTCTGACATCAAACAGGTTTTGAATTATCTGGCAAAGGAGAAGACTGGATGAAGAGTTTAAGGGTCTCAATAGTAGTTTTTGCTTCTGCTCTGGTTTTTTTCTGCTCACAGGCGCGAGCGGAAAAGGTCTTCCGGCTGAAAATAGATGGCATTATTGATAATTCGGTTGCGGACTTTGTTATTCAGGGGATAGAGAAGGCTGAGAGCCGAGGGGCTCAAGCAGTGGTGATTACTCTGGACACTCCGGGCGGTATGCTGGACTCAACAAAGAGCATTGTTCAGAAATTTCTCTCTGCAAAGGTTCCTGTGGTGGTGTTTGTTTCGCCTAAAGGAGCAAGCGCCACAAGCGCAGGTATGATGATTACTATTGGCGCTCATCTTGCAGTGATGTCTCCGGGAACCAATATCGGCGCGGCTCATCCGGTTATGATGCCGTTTATGGTCCAGTATCAGCCCATACCAGAAGATGATGTGATGATGAAGAAGGCGACCAAGGACACGGCTGGCTGGGTGCGGAGTGTTGCTCAGGAGCGGGGCAGGAATGCGGACTGGGTTGAGAAGGCTGTTAAGGAGAGCGAGAGCATTACTGCGCAGGAAGCTCTGAAGTTAAAGGTAATTGATGGGATAGCAGATGATTTTGATGATTTATTGAAGTGGATGGATGGTAAATCGGTTCAGTTGAGCAAGGCGCAAACGGTCATGATAAAAAGCAAGGATGCAGAGGTTGAGGAGTTGACAATGAATCTGGGCCAGACACTTCAGCATCTGATCAATAATCCGAATGTAATTCTGGTTCTGCTTTTGCTCGGGGGTTTGGGGATTGCGCTGGAGTTTAAGGCTCCCGGGATGATTTTTCCTGGGGTGATTGGAGCGGCTTTGGTCTTGATTGCCTTGATTGCGCCAACGCTTGATGTAAACTATATAGGACTGGTTTTGATCATTCTCGGAATTGGATGTCTGATCGCGGAGATTTTCATCACGAGTTATGGGTTTCTGAGTATAGCTGGTCTAGCCTTTCTGACCTATGGCTCGCTGATGCTATTTGAGACTGAAAGGAGCTGGAATGTGAGAGTGAGCTGGTCAATTTTGATTCCTATAATAGTTTTTGTGGCAACTGTATTATTAGTTGTGGGGGAGCGAATTTTAAGGGCGCATCGCACGCAGGTTAAAACCGGCGGTGAGGAGATGATTGGAATGGAGGGCGAGGCAAGCACAGATTTGAATCCAAGGGGTAAGGTTTTTGTTCACGGAGAATGGTGGAATGCGGAGAGCGTCAACGGAGAGATCAAGAAAGGTGAGCAGGTGGTTGTGGTAGGGATGGAAAAGTTCACATTGAGGGTAAAGAAAAAGTGATTAAGCAAAGGAGGAGATTATGGGAACAGGAATAGTTGGGCTAATTCTGTTAATCATTTTCGGGCTAATTTTGCTCGGAATGATGGTGAAGATTTTGAACGAGTATGAGCGGGCTGTGGTTTTTCGTCTTGGAAGGGTTCTAGGCAGGCCTAAAGGACCGGGCTTGATTTTACTGATTCCGGTTGTTGACCGGGCGGTCAGGGTAAGCCTTCGGACAGTTGTGCTTGATGTTCCGCCCCAGGATGTAATCACCAAGGACAATGTGACGCTAAAAGTGAGCGCAGTGGTTTATTTCCGGGTGATTGACCCTCTCAAGGCTGTTATTCAGGTTGAGAACTATCTTTATGCCACGAGCCAGTTATCGCAGACCACGCTCCGCTCGGTTTTAGGACAGGCGGTTCTGGATGAGATTCTTTCTGAGCGCGAGAAATTGAACCAGGAGCTTCAGGGCATTTTAGACAAACACGCAGACCCATGGGGAGTAAAGGTTAGCGCAGTTGAGATCAAGCATGTTGACCTTCCGCAAGAGATGCAGAGGGCAATGGCAAGACAGGCAGAGGCGGAACGGGAGAGAAGAGCAAAGATTATACACGCGGAAGGAGAATTCCAAGCCGCACAGAAATTAAGTGAAGCCGCGGATGTTATCTTTAAGAGTCCGATGGCGCTTCAGCTTCGTTATCTTCAGACTCTGACCGAGATTTCTGCTGAAAACAATTCCACTATTATTTTCCCTGTGCCGATTGATCTGGTAAAGATATTTCTGGAATCAAAAGCCAAACAAGAGCCTAAACCATAATGGGATTAAAGCAGAAAAGACCGAGGAGCAGGGGTAAATGAAGGAATCGGTTTTCAGCGCTTTTGGCAGAAGGCAGGAACTCGTCCTGGGGTTTTTTCTGCTCCTGATTTTCTCTCTGCTCTTTGCTCTCTTTGCGCAGGAAAAACTGCTCTACTATTTGATCGGTATTATTATTCTCGCGGTTCTGGGCTGGGCGCAGATCAATATAAAGCGCTGGATTTATCTAGTTTTTTTGTTTATGCCTATATCTCCAACGGTCAATGTAATTGAATTACCGACCCAGGTATCTACCGAGCTTGATGATTATGTTGTCTGGATGGCGGTTCTAGTTTTTTTTCTGAATAGCCTGCTCCAGCCGAGGTTGAGAAGGAAAAATGACTTATATCTACTCATTCCCTTCTCGCTTTATCTTATCGCGTGTACTCTCACTTCTATTTTTGGATTTTATTTTCATTACAGTTTTTTGCTGGTCGTCAATTCCATTGGGCATTTAGTTAAATGGGCAAGCTATGCTTTTATTTATTTTATGATTTTCCGGGTTTTCAGGGAAGAAAAGGACATAAAGAATTTATTGAGAGTGATCCTTGTGGCTTTTAGTATTGGCTCCATTATAACGGTTTATCACTATCTCACTCACTCATCTGAGATAGATGAATTTTATCGGGCTAGAGGAATGATGGAAGGCTTGAACGGATATGCAAGCATTTTAGCTCTATTGCTAGCGTTTTATTTCAATATAATCCTGCTTGGAAAATCCAGGGAATTATTTCCAACATGGCTGATGCTCTCGCTCTGGGTGCTGATCTGTCTGGCATTAATCACCACCTTTTCGCGAACCGCGTGGTTTGCTCTCTGGGCGTCTCTTGTCGTTATCTCCTTTTTACAAAGGCGAAGATATATTGCTGTAACTTTAATTGCGCTTGCCTTAGCAAATTTTTTACTGCTAAGAAGCCCGGTGGAAGAGCGAATTAAACAGACCTTTGAGAAGCAGGAGTGGTCCAGCTTACCGGTTGACCTTGGCGGAAGAGAATTGATCTGGCGAACAGGGCTTAAAAGAATTGGTTCTAAATATCTTATTGGAGTGGGCTACTCCAACTTTTCGCAAGTTTTAATGGGAACCACAGCTCATAATCAATACTTGGCAATTCTGGGAGAATCCGGGGTCCCTGGCTTAGTGACTTTCTTTTATCTTATTTATCGGCTGATCAAGGCTTTATTATTCCTTAGCAGACGGCATCCTCATCCTTTTTTTCGTGAATGCGCCTTTGCCAGTCTGATAGGGCTGGTGGTTATTCTGGTCATATCATTTGCTCTGGAATATTTCTATATGTCCGCAGGAATAGCTGTGTTGCTGGCTTTTTATGCGTCAGCCCGCCTAAGTTTTCAGATGGAAATGGAAAAAAGGCAGTCCCCCAAACCTTCTATGCTTCTACATAAGTTTGCTTACCGGTAAAATACGATCCGGTGATGATTGCGCTTGACCAGCAAGCAAAAAGGTGTGCGATATAACGCTGACAAGATTCCGGAGAGACTCCACTTAAAGGGTTTTTTAGCTTGATAATAGACACATACTTCAGAGCAGGTAAGCTGGTTCTCCGCCATAAATGAAGGGTCTGTGATTGAAACCTTTAATCGGTTTTGCTCATCCTGATCTGCGTTGACTTTTTGACCTTTACCAGAAGGTTCTTCAACTCTGGGCGACTCGCGGGATTTTCGGGCTGATTTTTTATCTTGCCTTTGTCCTGATGATATTCATCCAGGCTTTGAGAAAGTTTCAGCAAGGTTTGGACAATAAAATTTTGCGGATCATTCCCCGGATTTTGACATTCAGGATTTTTTTATCTAATATAAATGCCAGAAGTAAGAAGTCCTGCGGAGCAGGAAGCAGAGAAAGCAAATTAGAGCTTGGATCCGGGGAACCCGGACCGAGACCGTGGAAGGTAGTTAGACATCAGAGGTGGCTGATCCCGTTTTTGCGGGACAGTCAACCGAGGCAAGAAATCAAAGCCTCCCGGTTGGGGTCGGGGGGCTTTTTTGTTTTAGTTGTGAGCGGACAAGGTTGTCCGCGCCACGAAAACGGATTTGAGCAAGCAGAGGAGTTTGAAATGGAGAAGAAGAAAAAAGTGACCATCCTTGAGATTGGCGCAATGAAGCAAGCCGGGGAGAAGATCACGATGATCACGGCTTATGATTATCCGTTTGCCAAGGTCGTGGATGATGCAGGTATTGACATCATTCTGGTTGGGGACAGCGTGGGCACGGTTATTCAAGGGGTTCCCAACACGCTTCCGGTCACGATGGATGAGATGATTTATCATACGCGGATGGTAGCAAGGGCAAGAGAGCGTGCGCTAGTGGTTTTTGACCTGCCGTTTATGAGTTATCAGGCGAGTCTGGAGCAGGCAAAACAGAATGCGGGAAGGGCTCTTAAAGAGGCGAATGCCGAGGCAGTGAAGCTGGAAGGTGGAGCAAATATGGCTGAGACCATTTCCGCGATTGTGAACATTGACATACCTGTGATGGGGCATATTGGGCTAACTCCGCAGTCTGTTCATCGCCTGGGAGGCTTCAAGGTTCAGGGAAAAGATGAGGGGACAAGGAAGAAGCTGTTGGAGGATGCTCGCGCGGTGGAAGAGGCAGGAGCATTCGCAGTGGTTCTGGAGCTAGTTCCTGCAGAAGTGGCAAAGGAGATCACAGAGATGCTAAGCATCCCGACCATTGGGATTGGAGCTGGAATACATTGTGATGGTCAGGTTCTGGTGCTTCACGACCTGCTGGGGCTATATCCAGCTCGGAAGCTTAAAATGGTAAAACAATACGCAAACCTGTATGAGGAATCCAGAAAAGCAGTGGAGCAATTTTGCAAAGAAGTGAAGGAAAAAAAGTTCCCGGGACCAGAACATAGTTTTTAGAGGCTCATGGTGAAAGGGTTCGGTCTGGAGCAGAAAATGAGGGTTATTAAAAGCGCGAAAAAAATGCAAGCGGTTTCAATGGCGTTAAAGCGCCAGGGAAAAACCATCGGGTTTGTGCCAACAATGGGATACCTTCACCAAGGACATCTTTCCCTTGTCAGACGCGCAAGAAAAATTTCAGATATTGTGGTTGTAAGCATATTTGTGAACCCGGCGCAGTTTGGTCCAAAGGAAGACTTAAATCGCTATCCGCGAGATTTAAAGGGAGACCTTGCACAGCTAAAGCCATTGGGCGTTGACTATGTTTTTTTTCCGAGCGTGAAGGATATGTATCCAGAGGGATATCAAACTTTTGTTGAAGTTGAAAAACTTAGCCAGGGGCTTTGTGGAGATTTTCGTCCTGGACATTTCAGGGGAGTTGCAACGGTAGTTGCCAAGCTCTTCAATATCGTCCACCCAGATGTAGCGGTCTTTGGAGAAAAAGACTATCAACAATTAAAAGTGATTGAGCAAATGACTAAAGACCTAAACTTCCGGATCAAAATCATTGGCGCAAAAACCATCCGCGAAAAAGATGGTTTAGCAATGTCCAGCCGGAACAGCTATCTCTCTAAAGAGGAGCGAGAACAAGCACGCGCGCTTTCTCAGGCGCTTTTTTTAGCACGCGAACAGGTTAAAGCTGGAGAGAGACACGCGGATAAATTGATTCAAACCGCTCGCAGGATGCTGGAAAAAATTCCAAAGCTGAGAATTGAATACATAGAAATTCGGGACTCGGAGAAGCTGGAGCCGGTTAAAATTATAGACAAGCCCTGTCAGATGCTGATGGCGGTCTGGATTGGTAAAACGCGCTTAATTGACAATCTCCGGATTTGTCCGCAAAATAAAAGAAAGGGGTAAGGATAATGCAGAGAAGTATGTTGAAATCCAAAATTCACCGCGGCACAGTGACGCATTCGCTTGTGGATTATGAGGGAAGTATTGAAATTGATCGGACATTGATGGACGCCGCGGACATCGTTCATTACGAGGAAGTGCAGGTCTGGAACATTACTAATGGAAATCGTTTTTCTACTTATGCTATCCCAGCGGAGCCAGGTTCAGGAAGAATTTGCGTCAATGGCGCGGCGGCGAGGTTGACTGAGCCTGGAGACCAGGTAATTATTGCCAGCTTTGTAACGCTGGACGAAGAGGCGATAAAAAATTATCAGCCCAGACTGGTATTTGTGGATGAGAAGAACCGGATCAAAGCCATCAACGGAAAAAAGACAAAGCTCAAATCCGTCAGCTGAAAATTCAACTTGATGAAAATCGTCAGCGCGGAACTCATTTTGCCCATTACAAGTCCTCTGCGCAGAAATTCCGCAATCGCTATCCGCGCTGGAAAAATTCTTGAAATCAGCACGCGTAAAAGTCTCAAGAAAAAATATCCAAAAGCCCAGGAATTCCATTATCAACTCTTGATTCCAGGTTTAATTAACGCGCATACTCATCTTGAGCTTTCTGGATTTAAAAGGCTCTCTGCTGATGGAGGTTTCACAGACTGGCTTATCCGGCTCATCAGAGAGAAACGAAAATGGGATTCAGCAAGCTATGCCCGCGCCGCGCAAAAACAAATAAAAAACCAGCTAAAGCTCGGAATCACCTCTCTCGGAGATGTGGTGAGCGATCCGGTTATGCTTGAAGTGCATCATCAGAGCCCGCTTTTTTCCACTGCGTTTTACGAGCTGATTGAGATTCGGGAACAAAATCTAAACCCCAAAATTGACATTGCGAAAGCCCATCTGGCGGAATTTAATTTCGCGATTGGCAGAACCAAACTCGGCTTAAGCCCGCACACGCCTTATACCGCGAGCAGGTTGCTCTACCAGCAGGCAAAAGAAATGAGTGCCGCGTGCGGCCTCTGCCTGTGCACGCATCTGGCTGAGAGTGAAGATGAAGTGGAATTTATCCGGAGCGGAACCGGTCCAATCATAGAGCGTCTTTATTCAAAGGAACTTTTGATGAAAATCAAGTTCCAGCCAGCTTTCTGCTCACCCGCACAATACCTTGCGGATTTGATTGACGAGGATATGACCTTGATCCATTGTGTGGAGGTATCGGAGTCAGACCTGGAAATCATTTCCAAAGCGCGAGCTGTGGTGCATTGTCCAAGGAGCAATCTTCATTTGACAGGTAAGCTCGCGCCAGTGCCAAAAATGCTGGATGCTGGAATTCCGGTTGCGCTTGGAACCGATTCCCCGGCAAGCGCTGGAGATACAAACTTATGGAATGAGATGAAAAAGGTTCTTGAACTCCGAAAAGATTATCCTGGAAGAGAGCTCAAGCCATTTGAAATCCTGCAAATGGCAACCATCAATGCCGCCCGCGCAGTGTTCCGAGAGAAGGAGTTAGGGTCGCTGGAAAAAGGAAAACTCGCTAATTTAATCGGATTGAAGCTGGAAAGGATTTCGGTTAGCCTTAATCGCCTAATCTCGGCAATCATTAGCTCCGGCGCAGATTCAATTCAGGCGATTTTTCTCAATGGCGAGCTTATTCATTGATTCGGCGCATCTTTTGGATTTGCGCCTGCCTCAAGCCATTTAATTACATCTTTTGGATTTTTGGTGGGATTGACCCAGACGATTTTTTTGAATTCAGGAATTTGATCTTGATATTTCTTCCGGAGATCATCCATCGTGTCATCACGGGAAATGACTATTTGATTTGTAGCAAGTGCGGCTTCAATGAGGTGAATATCTTTTAGAATTTCTTCCTTGTGATTTTCATTTCTTACCACTTGTTCAATTTTATCCCTTAACCCCTTATTTTCTGTCTCCGTTGACCCTAAATCATTTATCTTTTTCTGACCGCGCATCCACCTTTTCCAATTTATAAAAAATCTGGATTTATGCCCTTTCCATTCCTCAGAAATTTCAAAAGTGGAAACAGCCCTATGGCAGATTTCATATACTTTAAATAGAAAATCTCTGCAATCTGTGGAAATAGGAGAAGTGGCATCTTCCCCTCCTGCTGAACGCGTTACAGAAACATCAATAACCAATATTTTAGGATTTTTTATTTTCACAATGTCAAATTGCGCTTTTCAGCCAAATCTAGATATCTTTTTTCGGCTTCAAGTTCCACTTTTCCAAAATCCTGGGGCCAATCTCCAAAGGCACCATCTTTATCCAGATCCGCAGAAGTAATCTTAGTAATACCATCTGGATCTCTTTCAAACCAGTGCAACTTTACTAGATCGTGAGGTATTTCCCCTTTTGCCACAAGCGTTTGAACAGATAGCAACAAAAGAGAGCTGTGGGTTTCGGCAACCACCTTTACCCCTCGTTTTGCCGCATCCACCAAAATTTCTGCCATCTTTACCTGAGCCCGTGGATGCAAATGAATTTCCGGCTGTTCAATATATACAAGTTGACCAGGCTGAGCCTCTAAAAGACTTACCAAAACCGGCAATGATTGCGATACCCCGAAGCCAACATCAGCGATGCTAACTAAATCTTTGCCACCTCCAACTTTGCTCTTTGGCAAGCGCCCGACTAATATTTCAATAGTGGTATCATTGATCATTTGGGTATCTACCTTCCAAGTTAAGCCCAATTTATCAAGCCAATCAGTTAATTTTTCAAGTTGATCAGATTTTTTAGTCTTCCATTGATTTATAATACTTGCAACATAGCTTTGAAAATATCCCTGGAAAACTGGTCCTATCGCCGTAACAGGATAATTTCTTTCGGGATTACCCCTTAATCCAGGGACATGAATTATTCTAACAATATCTCTGGCAAAAGGATCAGCCGGTCCCAATATCTCAAATCTTCTAAATTTCCCGTACTCCAGAACAAGAACCAAAAAGCAGTATTTCCGACCAATCTTCCAAATCAGTTTATCTTTCTCAATGTCTGGGCCAAACCTAAAGCTCTCCTGGAGCTTTTTAGGTATTATTGAAATTATTTCTTGATGTTCCATCCCTGGCCGCAAGGTAATAGAATCTCCCGGTTCTTGATAATCGGAATAAGCCATCTGGATAATGGTAAAAGGCTTTTTCCTTTCATTCTTGAATTTTAGCTTAAGGCTTTTCGCTCTATCAATTTCAATTCCCACCTCAAATTCATCAACGCATTTTTTTCTGGCGGTTCTGGATAACATCTGGTCTGCAGAGGTGAACTGAACATTTGGCCCATTAAGCTTTAAAGCCCCAGGGTCAAAGCTTGAGTCCAAAGTCTGTTTCAGCAATAAAAGTGGCTGGATTATGCTTGATTTCCCGGAACTGTTGGCGCCCGCGAGAATCGTGAGGGGCAGGACATCTATGGTGGATTCTTTGCAAATGGACTTGTATCCGCAAACCGTGATCGCGGTTATGCCCTGAGGCTTATCTATTTTCCGCTGATTATTTTTCCTTTCGTTGCCCATCAGTTCCTCCCTCACAATAAGGATACGCCAGACCGCTCTGGGTGTCAATTTTCATTGCGGATTCAGCGCAAATTTGAGCATCTGAACATACCCGCCTTTCTTCGCCTCATCCTTCATCTCTTGTTTCACGGTCTTGGTATTATTCTTCCAGTTCAAATCCAGCGGGATTTTTTTATCCGGGTCAACTACTGCCTTGACCAGTTTAACAGGCTTCAGATATTTATACTTAACCCATAAATCCTTTCCGTCCCATTTCTCCCGGATTTTTTCTCCATTTTCAAATTCCATTTCAACCTCAACCGGAAAGATAAAATCTCCTAGCCTTCTCACCCAGACCTCGTTTATATACATTTTCTCCTTTTCATCTTTTACGCCTTTGCCTGGCTCAGGCTTTTTCTTTTCTAGTTCATCCGTCTCAGAGACCGAGGCAGTAAAATCATATCCTTGTCCATCTGGCAACTCTCTGGTTGACGCTTTATCTACCGCATAGTCCAGAATGGCATTGGTATAAAGAGCCTGATTGAAAAACCAATCTAGGTTTTGTCCAGCGATTTCATTTGCCACTGCCACAAAATCCCTGGTCTTGGGATGCTTGAATCTCCATCGCTCAAAGTAAGCGCGCATAATTTTCAACATTGTCTCCCGACCCAGATAGTTCTCCAGAGTAATCAACATCATTGCTGGTTTGTCATAGCTCATTGCTCCGTAGCTCGCTCCGCTGTAATACTCCCAGGCGTTCTTAACAATCGGGTCTGCGTCCGGAGTCCTGACATAGCCATATCTTCTCATCTGAAGGTCATCCACTTTGAGTCCAAGAAAATCCACCATACTGCCCTCTGCGCCAAAAATATCGTGCATAATTTGAATCTCGGAATAAGTATTGATGCCCTCGTCCAGCCAGGAATCCTCAAACTCGTTGCTAGCAATAATATGATACCAGAAGTTATGACCGAACTCGTGAATGATGACCATTTCAAGGGAGCGCACCCCTCTGGGCAAGCCTGTAATTGTGCCAGCAGTGATCAAAGTCGGATACTCCATACCGCCGGTCTCGCTTGCGCCCTTTGCAGGGTCAACAACAGTCAGATTCGGAAACGGATAGTCCCCATACCATTTTTCAAAGTATTCAATCGCGAGCTTTGCCGCATCAATATGCCTTTTGCCCTGTGCGCGATGAGATTTCTGCACAAGCGCCCTGATTTTCACGCCATTCTGTTCGCCTGTGAATTCCAGAAAATCAGGACTTGTTGTCCAAGCAAAATCGTGAACATCTTCTGCGTGATAAAAATGTGTCATAGTGCCATCATTGTTTTTGGTCTTGCTCACCTCCAAGCCGGTTGCGCCAACTATATTTTTCTCCGGAACCGTCATCTTCACATTATAGACCCCGAAATCCGCATAAAACTCTGTATGCGAATGATATTGGTGACAGTTCCATTTGCCGGTCTCAAAGACCCCGATTTTCGGAAACCATTGAGAGACAAAGAAATAATCTCCCTTCGCGCCACTTCTCGCAATCGGAGGCTCAGGTAATTTGGTCATAAACTCAATATGAACCACAATGCTCTCTCCCGGCTGAACAGGCTTGGGAAGCAAAACCCTCATCACTGTCTTGTCCTCTGCATTGTCATCATCAGGATGAATAAACTCGCTCTTACCGCTTAAGTCCTCTCCGCTCCCAAGCCAGAGCCTCTTAACCTCGCAAAAACCAAGCTCGCTGTCCTTTAATGGCTCCTGCTTCATCCGCGTTCTGGACTCTTTCATAAAAGTAGATTTGTTGTTCCGAAAAGCATTCTGATAAAGATGAAACTGAAGCTCGCTCACTGGCTCACTTGTTTTATTAAACCAGGTCAATGTCTCCTTACCAGAAACCAGCCTTTGCTTCGGCTCCAGCCTGACATCTATATCATAATTCGCAATTCTCGGACTCAACGGCTTCTCAAAAATCGTCATCTGAGCAAAAGCCTGAGCGCTGAAAAATAAAACCCCAATTGCCCAAACCAGGTTACGCTTGAAAATCTTCATCTTTTCTCCTCCTTTAAATTCTCCGAGCCACTTTAGTGGCGATACAATTCGTGGCGCATGCACCCTTGCCTGCGAACAATTATTCCCCATTGAATTCCCTCACCGCCTCTATCATCTCTACTACATTTTCCTCTGGCACATTTGCCTGGATGTTATGCACAGCGTTGAAGACAAAGCCACCGCCCTTTGAAAAAATCTCGCAATTTTTCAAGACCTCAGCGCGCACCTGTTCCCGCGTTCCGAACGGGAGGGTCTGTTGCGTGTCTACTCCTCCTCCCCAGAAAACCAACTTCTCTCCGTAACGCTCCTTTAAAATTTTCGGCTCCATTCCTTTTGCCGAAAGCTGAACAGGATTGATGATGTCAAACCCAACATCAATGAAATTTTTCATCAAGACTTCAATTGATCCGCAACAATGCTTAAAAGTTTTCCATTTTGTGTTCCTATGAATCCAACTATTGATCTTTTTGTAATATGGAGCATAAAGAGAGTCAAAGGTTTTCGGAGAGCAGAATTGAGAATTCTGAGTGCCAAAATCAGTTCCGCAGACAAAAACCACTTGCGGTAAATCTCCAACCTTTTGATATATCTTCTCCAGGTTCTTTAGCGCAATCTCGGTCTGCGCTGAAAAAATTTTATGAATAAAATCCTGTCGCGTCACAAGAGATATATACCATTCCTCAACATCCCGAATCCCTCGCGGATGCCTGAGAAAAGGTCCCGGCACAAGCGCAATATCTCCTAGAGAGGTCCCTCCAAAAGTGGCAACAACCGCGCGCCCTGACCCCTCTATCCGCTTTGCCTCAGATGCAAAATATATCAGGTCCTCATCCGAGATTGGCTGAAACTCCTCCAGATTGTCCTCAACATTGAGATTTGTCTCTTCAATCGGCTCCTGGCGGATGATGCTATCAAAGAAAAAGCCTGTCCTCGGCATATGTCCAGAAGGAGACACGGTTGTATCTCCGCAAGGATAAATTAAAAAACCGCCCTCTGGACTCGGCTTGGTCTGGAAATGCTCTGAGACAAGAACCACTTGACCCCACGGAGTCTTAAATTCCTTCCAGTTTTCATTCGCGAATCCAAAAAGAGTGTTGCGGGGCGTGATGCCAACCGTGTCAATCCCCATTGCATCCTTCAAGTCATCCTCAATCTCACCTAAAAATTGATACGGCTCCCAGACCTTTACCAGCCTTTTCTCTAGTCCAAAATAATCGCGTAATTTTTCCACCAACAATGCGTGAATGCCAGTGACAGCAGTGGAGCCAAAATCAATCGGAATTGGACCCGGCTTATGCTGGAGAGCGTTTTTTAACCTTTCCGTGTGAGTCATTTGAGGTTTTTCATCACGCAAGCTCAAGCCCTTTTTCTCGCAAGTATTTCTTAAGCTCTGGAATCTTGATTATGCCAAAGTGAAAAACCGAAGCCGCAAGAAGTATGCTTGCCCCTGCTTGAACCGCCTCATAAAAATGCTCCATCCTGCCTGCGCCCCCTGAAGCCACAACTGGCGCCTTAACAACCGCAACCATCTTTTTTATCACTGGCAGATCATATCCAGTCCTGGCTCCGTCTCCAGCTTTGCTGGTCGGCAGAATGCAACCCACTCCAAAATCATCAACCCTTTTTGCCCATTCAATCGCATCCGCTCCAGTTGCAGTCCTTCCACCATCTATATAAACCTCATAACCAGATGGCATCCTCGGATTCTGGTCAACATCTATCGCAACCGTGACACGCTCCGAGCCAAACTCCTTGACCATTTCCTTGATCACCTCCGGATTCCTGAACGCCGCTGAACTGGTTGAAACTTTATCCGCACCTGCTTTTAACACAGCCTCTGCTGACGCAACATCCTTTATTCCACCTCCAACCGTGAACGGCACACTAACAACCTCCGCAACCCTTTTCACAACCTCAATCAAAGTAGGTCTGTTTTCAACTGTCGCAGTAATATCCAGCATCGCCAGCTCATCTGCTCCCTGCTCACAATACGCCTTTGCGCATTCCACAGGGTCCCCGGCATCCCTGATGTTCACAAAATGCACGCCCTTAACCACTCTCCCATTCTGCATATCCAGACAAGGCATAATTTTAACTGGCATCTTCATTGTATCCCTCCTGAAATAATAATTCAGGAAAATTTTAGACTATTTTTCTGAAAAATAACACTGAAACGCTTCTGGCAGGTCTTTAGCAGAGAGGTTTGGAGACAGGAATTTGTTCAGGTCTTTGGTATTATATGTATGCCAGAACAAGATGTTTTTATCCCTCAGGTCATTATCCTTAAGGTATTTGAGCATAGCGGCCATTGTTTTCGCTGTGTAAGTAGTGTCTAAAGTCAATCCCTCTATTTCCATTAGAGTCTTTTTTGCCGCGAGCGCCTCATCCGTGACCTTAGCGTATTCCCCTCCAAAAAAATCGTGAATCAGCGTAATGTCATTTTTATTAAAACGCAGGTCAGGAATATCCGCACCAGCTTTTCTAAGATGCTTGACTGCCCGGTTCAGGATGCTTGCCACTATACGCTCATTGCAAGCAATATAATCAGTGATCCGCACCCCGATGGTCTTGCTCTTCATCCCGAGAACCTTTGCGCCAAGCTGTATCCCAGCCATTGTCCCACCAGTGCCAGCTGTCACAAAAATATAATCTGGCTCAGGACACTCCCCTCGCTCAATCTGCTTCCTCAACTCAAACATCGCATTAAAATACCCAAGCGCGCAGGTTGCAGAAGACCCAAAAGTCGGAATATAAAACGGAAACTGCATCCTCTCCCGGTCAAAGTGTTTCACGAATTGCCACAGAACAACCAGCGGGACAATATAAGGACTACTGCAATGATGAAATTCAACTCCCATTGCTTTATCAATCAACATATGCTTGCACATATAGTCAGTGGCGCACTGCTTGAAAAACACGCCAACTATCTTAAACCCCAGCTCCTTTCCATAAATAGCAGAAGCAAGAATCTGGTTACTTCCTAATGCGCCAGGCGAAATAGCAACCCTCTTCCCTTTCGCGTTCATCTCCCCGAGCAAAAACTCCATCACCCTTACCTTGTTCCCGCCCATCTTCTCAGAGCTTAAATCATCCCGCTTTACCCATAACCCGGAATATCCCAGAATCTCTCCAAGCATCCTCATCCTCTCAACCGGCGTGGGATAATTGCCAAGCGGTATAAACGGAATCGTCTTTTCCAAATTAGGATACGCCTCAAACAAATCCGGCTTGTTCATTCAACTGCTCCCGCGAAAATTTTTACTTGTCCCAATAATAGTCATACAATTTGGCAAAAGCAAGCAAGGGTATTATTGCCATCAGTTGCCCTTTATTGTATGATTTTGAAGATGTCAGAAAGAATTACTGGAGCGATTATTATTCTTCTGGGTCTGACCCTGATTTTGACGCCCTGGTATATCTTTCCGGTTTGCGGCAAGGGAAGATATGCTCCGAAGTATGGGGGAATTTTTCAACCTCATAAATGTTTCAACAAAGCAAAGGCTGAGACAGCGCTCGGAATTATGTGCATTGCAATCTGCGGGACCCCTCTCATCCGTCCGCAGAGAAAAGCCTTGTTTGCCTGTTCCGTGGCGCTGTTCATTTTAGCAGGCATGCTTGCGCTGTTTCCGCTTAAGACCACTGGCTTATGTAAGATGCCCTGCCGTATAGGCACGCTTCCGGCTCTGATGCTTCTCTCGGTTCTGATGGCGTTGACCGCTATTGGCGGAATTATTCAAGGACTTAGTTTGAAATGAAGCATTTTCTCACTCTGTATCTGGTTCGGAAGAATATCCGTCGCCATTTGTTCCGCTATCTGATTCTCGCGGTGAGCGTGGCAGTGGTGGTGGGTCTGCAGGTAAGCGCGCTTCTGATTGATCTGGCGAGCCAGCAGAGCCTGGGGCTTGGCTTAAAGCGTTTAGGCGCGGACCTGGTCGCTGTTCCACGCGGATTGAGCCAGGAGCTTGCCAGGGCATATCTCACGGGTGAAGCCGCGGTCTTTTATATGGACAAATCCATTCAGGACCGCATTTCGCGTTTTGACTTTGTGTCTCAAACCTCGTCCCAGCTTTTCATCAAGTCCCTGAGCAACGCCGGTTGTTGCTCGTTGCGGAATATCTATCTGATCGGTTTTGAACCAGAGACAGATTTCATCATTAAGCCCTGGCTCAAAACAGGTTCCTTTGACCAAATTTTAGGCGATGAGGTTCTGGCGGGAGCCGCTCTGGGCTTGGAGCCCGGAAACACTTTGAAATTTTACGGACATTCTTTCCATGTTGCTGGGGTTCTGTCTCCAACCGGAATGGGCTTGGACCGCGCGGTCTTTATTCCTCTATCAAGCGCTTATCAGATGGCAGAAGAATCCGGGATTAAAGCGGAACAGACTTTACAAATTTCTCCAAGCCAAATCTCTGCGGTTCTGATCAAGCTGAAACCTGAAAATCAAGGAGGCTTGCCTGCTTCTCGCGCGGCTTTTGAGCTTGAGCAAAAAATCCCCGAACTGAGCATCCTCCAGCCAGGTGATTTATCCAATAAGCTCGGTCAAAACCTCTCAATGGTCCTCAGAGACCTCAGCTCCGCAAGCTATGCCATCTGGACCGCAACCGCGCTTCTGATCGCGCTCGTGTTCGCAATGGCAACCAATGAACGCAAGCGCGAGATAGGAATTCTGCGCTCCCTGGGCGCAACCCGCTGGTTCATCTTCCGGATGATTATAATAGAAGGAATTCTGATCGGCTTGAGCGGAAGCATCCTCGGACTTATTGTGTCCACCGGATTGATTCTAGGCTTTTCTAGCTTGATCTCGCAAAGCCTTGCCATCCCGTTCTTTCAGCCCCAAGCCTCTCAATTGATTCCAGTGTTTTTGATTGCGCTCTGTCTGGCGCTTTTGACCGGGAGCGTTGCCGCGCTTTATCCCGCGCTCCGCGTAAGCCAGCTTGAGCCTTATCAGGCAATACGGAGCGGAGAATGATTAAAGTGCATAAAGTCAGCAAGGTCTACGGAAAGGGCTTGAACCGGATCGTGGCTATCGGCGAATTGAGCTTTGAGGTTGAGAAAGGCGAGTTTGTGATGCTGTTCGGTCCGTCCGGGTCAGGCAAGACCACTATCCTCAACATCATTGCTGGCTTGACCCGACCGACTTATGGCACGGTTTATATAGCTGGCGAGGACATTTTTCAGATGAGCGATTCTGAATTGACAAAATTCCGCGCCAGAAACATTGGTCTGGTCTTTCAGTTCCAGAGTATGCTTCCGCATCTTAACGCTCTGGATAATGTCCGATTGGCTTTGCGTCTTGCAGGGAAAAAGGACGATCCGGAGCTTGCTGAAAAAGCGCTTAGACGGATGGGACTTGGAGACCGACTCACAGCTTATGCTGATGAGCTTTCAATGGGGCAACAGAGGAGAGTGGGGATTGCCAGAGCATTGATCAACAAGCCGAGCATCCTGCTCTGCGACGAGCCGACCGGAGACCTTGATTCCGAGACTGAAAAATCCATTATGGAGATGATCAAAAAAGCTCATCTCGCGGGAACAACCATACTTATGGTCACTCATAACTGCTCGCTCGGAACTTACGCCACGCGGATTCTCCAGAAGAATCTGGCAGTCTAAGAGGGGGAGGCTGGGCAATCACTTTATGAGCAAAGGATTAAAAAGGAGAAATGAAGGATGAAGATAAAGAATAGGAGGATGAGATGAAGCGAATGAAAAGTTATGTAGTGGTTTTATTGGCGGGCTTGATTTTGGTGGCTGGCTGTGCGCTCCGGCGGATGCCTGAGTATGAGAAGAATCCGACTCTGCCTCAGGTGAGCGGAACCCTTAAGTTGCCGGGCTTGCACGGGCCTGTGCAAGTTTATAGAGACCAGTGGGGCGTTCCGCATATCTTCACAGAAGATGAGCACGATTTATTTTTTGCAGACGGATATATTCAGGCGCAAGACCGGCTATGGCAGATAACATTGTTCCGGGCAATTGCTATGGGCCGTCTATGCGAGATTTTCGGTAATGTCGGAGTTCCGGGTCCTTCCATAGAAGGTCTTCAGATTTCCACCTTAGCGATTGACAAGCGGATGAGGATTATGGGGATGAACTATCTGGGGCAGGTGGGAGAGATTATGCTGAAAAAGACCAACCCGGAGATTTTTGCACAGTTGCAGGCGTTTTGCGATGGGATGAATGCGTTTGTCGCTCAGAACAGGGACAGGCTTCCGATTGAATTCCAGATTTTGCATTTCTCCCCAGAGCCGTTCCGCCCTGCGGACATTATTGGATTGTCCAGGTTCTATGGCTCAATGCTCTGCGCAAATCTGGATATGGAGCTTGTGAGATACGCAGTGGCAAAAAAATATGGCGAAGATATGATGTGGAAATTGTATCCTCTTCACGACTCTCTGGGACCAACGATAGTTCCAAAAGAGATGCTCAAGAACCGTCTTCCCTCCCCGCGTCCGCTTCCTCCAGGAGGAAAACCTGACCCGTCAATTTTCAGTTTAAGCGCGGATGCCGCGCTTCAACTTGCGGATATTGAACAGGCGATTCATTCTGCGGCATTATTCCCGAGCAGAGAAATGAGCAATAACTGGGTGGTCGGTCCCAAGCTGACCGCGACCAAAACCGCGATGCTTGCGAACGACCCGCATTTGATCCATATTGAGCCTTCTCTCTGCTATGCGATTCATTTGAAGGGCGCGGGATTTGACGCTTATGGAGTGGTTTTTCCGGGCCAGCCTTTTATTGTGATGGGACATACTCGCAAGCTGTCCTGGGCCGCAACCGTGTCCAGCGCGGATGTGCAGGATTTGTTTATTGAAAAAACCGATAAGGCTCATCCGGGGAAATACCTTTACAAAGGAGAATGGCGGGACTTTGCGATTCGGAAGGAAGTCATCAAGATTCGTCCGGGAATAATTCAAACAGGACCGGATAAGCGTTATATAGAGAAGAAGATAGAAATTAAACACAGCATCCACGGTCCGATCATAAATGATATTGCTTCTGACCTTCCGAAGGACACTCCGCCTCTGGCGCTTCGCTGGACTGGCTGGGATTTTTCGCGCGACCCGAAGGTGTTTGAGAACTTAATTGAGGCGGTTACGGTTGAGCAGTTTACAGAGCGACTGAATCAAATGGATTTGAATAAATTTAAGCTGATCAATGTTGCGATTATGTATAACATTTTGATGAGGGGAGAGAGCATTCAGGATTTCATAAGGGCACAGGAGAACAATGAGTTGCTCAATATGAACTGGCTGGGAGCGGATGCTGATGGGCATATCATTTATCTTCCGGGCGGATTGGTTCCGATTCGGAATAAGGGGATCGGGGTGATGCCTGTTCCGGGAGAGAGCGGAGAATATGACTGGATTGGGTTTATTCCTTTGATGGAAACGCCTTATGCGATTGACCCGGAGCGGGGATATATGGCGACCGCTAATAATGAGGTTGTTGACGCAGAATGGTATCCGTATATCTTCGGGACAAATTATGCGGATGGCTGGAGAGCATGGAGAATTGAGGAGTTGATTCAGAAACTGGCGCCGATCACGATGGATGATATGAAAAGAATCCAGAACGATGTTTATGTTAAGCAGGCTGATATTTTTGTGCCGATGATTCTCAAGGCTGTGGAGCAGAAGCAGGTAAAGGACAAGAGATTGCTTGAGGCAGTGAAGATTCTCAAGGAATGGAATCGTGAAGCCACTATTGATAGTATTGGCACAACTATCTTCTATGAGACTATGAGCCATATTACGGAGCGTGTGCTCAAGGATGAGTTTCCGGAAAAGGATTATAGAAAATTTGTTCGCGGCGCAGGTCCTACGGTTCAGATGTGGATGGTTAAAGGCGAGTCAGAGTTTTTTGATGATAAAAGAACTCCGAACAAAAAGGAGGACAGGGATGACATCCTGGTTCTGGCTCTCACAGATGCTCTCAACTGGCTAAGCAAAAACTGGGGCAAAGAGATGAAGGGCTGGCAATGGGGCAGACTGCACACGATCAAATGGTTTCATCCAATGGGCTTCGGACCGCTTGCTGATATGAGCATTGGTCCATACCCTCATCCGGGCGGGTCTAATACTGTGCGCAACGCAAGCCCTACTGGCTTCGGTAAATGGAAGTATATGTGTATGGGAGGACCCGTGATGAGGCATATTATGGATATGTCTGACCCGGATAATGCGCAACTGGTGATTGACGGCTCAGAATCCGGTCAATGGCTCTCGCCTCATTACAGGGATATGCATACTCTTTATTACAACTCTCAGTATATGACCGCGCGAATGAGTCCGGAGCTTGTGATCAAAGAAGCCGAGTCGGTTTTAACACTAGTGCCGGAGAAATAAAAAATATTCAACCGCAAAGTCCGCAAAGCACGCAAAGAATCCTCGCGCGCAGGCGCTCCTGCCTGCGATTCAATTTAGCGAGAGCCACTATCCCCGCGATTATAATGAGCAAATTCCCGCAGACTTAGGCTTGTGCCCAAGTTTTTACGCCGCGCCTCTCTCTTTCTTTAAGAGCATTTTCCCGTATCTTTTCGGAAAGCTCATCAATATCTTTTAAGCCATAGATTGCAATCCGCGGAGTAGTTCTGTCCGATGAAACTAAACACAGAGCCTCATAACCAAGAATCATCATCGTCCAATGGTTTACTACGCTGAAATCATCTATTCTAAATAATTCCATATTTGACTTAACTTTTAAAAGTAATCCGCTCTCAATTTTTACTCTTTGGGTCGTTATTTCATATTATGCAGATTATTCTGTTTTATGACTCATTGAAAAAAATAAGCATTTTTGGAAATTTTAGGGGGGATTTGAGGCTCCGGCGATGATTTTTGGGGGAAAAATTCGGCTGATTTTTTGGGAGCCGGGAATGCGGGAAATGAGGGGATGCGCTTAGGGGGGCGACTCGTGGAGTCGTCCGTGCCGGCCGCAGAGGGTGGAAAATCAGATATTATTAACCACTGCTTTGGGCATCCATCGCCTGATTTCGCGCTTGATTTTCCTGGCAATGGCGATGGCTTCTTTAGCGTCTTGTCGTGTGAGGTCTTCAAAATCGCCCGGATAGCGGGTCTCAACTTAATAGCGGTTCAAAGTGCTCAGCTCATCCTTTTTAACATTGATAGTCAGATGCCTGGGCAACAATAAAATCAGTTCGGACAAATCGTGGCTTTTGGGAAAAGGAACATTATGGAGAGTGAGCATCGCTTTGAGATATTTTTCCGCACATTGTTGGCTATGGAAGCAAACCGTGTCAAACGGGCAATTCTTTCTGAGCTTGATTGTATGCTCCGCGGTGCGGAGGTCATTTTCCGCTTTTTCCATCCATTGCCGAACAACCTTGATCCGGTCAGCGTCTTCGCTCATACAAGACCTTTCCTTCTCTAAGCGCGGGATAGATCACCGTGCCCACGATGTTCCGGTATCTCTCCACCTCTTCCGGAGTGACCACAATCAAATCCTTGGGCAAGCCTATCCCGGCTAAAGCCATATCCATTTCAATGGCTTTTTTTCGCCGGGAGCCTTTTAGTTTCATTACCACCAGGAGATCCGCGTCGCTGTCCGGTCCCGCGGTGCCGGTTGCGTGCGATCCGAACAAAATGATCTTTTCCGGCTGAAACTCCCGAACGATCCGAACAACCATCTTTTTGATTTTTTTCTGAGTGTCAGTCATTTTTATCTTTAGCCTCATTATAGAGAACTTTGATATTAAGGTCAATTTTATCTCCTATGATTATATAGAGATTTCTGCTATGATAAACAATCCAAAAAATTTTTCCTGCCGCTAGCTTTTCTTGGAAAAGATCGCACCATCAAAACAGTTGCTTAAATTGATGGGCTGATAAGGGTCCGAGAGGGAGCTATATGGTTTTTCTGACCATTCTCCGGCGCCAGGATTTCGGATCTTTTCGGCAGTGAAAAACCGCAAGGATGACGATAGTAGCGCCCTGAAGCAGATAAAAGACCGCATACGGGAACCGACGCGTAAGGGCTCTTCGCACTTCCTTGTGTATTTCTGGGAAACCCTTTGGATGGTCCTGAATTGCAGAAAGCGTTGCCTCTATGCAAAGGAGAAAGTCATTCCCCAGCCCTTTTCTTTACGCTTCATACCATTGATAGCCCTGACGGAGATCAGCCTCGGCTTCGGGGCGGACCAGCAAGGAAAATTTTTTCAAGCCCGCACTCGTTTTTTGATCCCCTCCCATGGAGAACCCTCCCGAGGATTACGATGATACGCCTCCAGCCTTCGGTCTAACTCCTCGCGCTGTGCCTCGGTCAAGGGAATCGCCTCTGGGATGGATGCAATGCTATCCCAGATGTCCTCCACCAAGAGGATTCTTTCCGCCACGGGCAAATTCAAAATATCCGCCAGACTGACTTTGCTCATATTAAAATCTCCTGCTTTTTAAAGTCCTCCATTTGTTGGAAAATTGGCTTAAGTTTATTATCAAGAATTTTTTAGAAATTGTCCACTTTTTATGATTGCTATCAATAATAACTTTGCCGCCGGAGAAATAAACTTGCGCAATGCCGAGAGGATGCTTGCGCCCGGAGCAATGAAAATTATTTTTCCTCTATGAACAGGACCTTGGGCGGGTCCATTCCGTTGAAGTTGGACGCGTAGGACAGGGTGTATGCGCCAGCGTTTTTGATATAAATAAGGTCGCCCACGGTTAAATCTTTTGGCAAACGGTAATCCTTGAACATTGTATCCACGCTGTCGCAACTGGGACCTGCAACCGTATAAAGAGCCATCTCCATCTTGTCCTCAAACCCGCTCAGCTCCTTTTCGCTCACCAGCTCATACCCAAACCCCTCAATGGTCTCCATCAATCCATTGAAAACCCCCACATCCAGATAAAGCCAGTTTTCCGAACCACGCTCCGCCTTTGCAATCACGCTCGTCACCATATTCCCAGCATCTCCCACTAATGCCCTTCCCGGCTCTATCATCATCTCCAGGTCCGTAAAATCATTGAAAGCGTCCTTCAAAATCTTCTCAATCTGCCATTTGATCTCAGCGAGTTTTGGAGTCTTTTTGAGATGCTTGACCGGGATGCCTCCGCCCAGGTTTATCACTTTTAATTCTATGCCGATTTTTCTCGCCAGATGAAAAATCTCCGCAGTGGTTATCAGCGCATTAGACCAGTTCAAAGGATTCAAGCACTGGGACCCGACATGAAAGGTTATTCCGCACGGAACCACGCGAGAGCGTTTAGCATATTTCAAAAGCTCCAGGGCACGGGAGGGGTCTGCCCCGAATTTATTGCTCAGGGGCCATTCAGAGCCAGAGTTGTCAACTACAATACGAAGATATACTTTTACGCCAGGAGCAAGCTCGGACAGCTTGTCTATCTCCATCTCGCAATCATAAGCATAATACTCCACCCCAGCTTGATAAGCGGATTTGATGAACTCAGGCATCTTCAAGGTGTTGCTGGTAATGATCTTTTTCGGGTCAACTCCAATTTTTAAAAGGTCGTTTAACTCCCCTGTGGATGCAACCTCAAAACCAGAACCCAGACTTGCCAGATATTTAAGAATCTCCGGATGAGAATTCGCCTTCACTGCATAAAAAACCTTGACACCTTTCAAGCTCTCGCTTATCTCCCGATACTTCCGCTTGATGATACGCTTGTCCATAATAAGAACCGGCGTCTCTATCTTTCCCAGATCAAAATGCCTCTTCATCTGCTCAATTGACAACATTATCCTTCAACCTCCTGTATTCGGGGCGCAGGCACTCTTGCCTGCGCACGGTCATGCGGACAAAAAAAGAACGATAGGGCAAAGACCCCAATCGTTCCATACTTAACTATTCTGCTCTCACCCAACTTATTTTATCCGGCTATTAGCATACTTAAAATTATATCAAATTCAAGGAAAAAGCCCCTGAGAGAGTTGTTGGGAAATTTTCCTGGCAGAAGTCCCTTAATTTTAATAACCTTATCGCGGACATCTTTGCCAAAATAAGCCTATGAACCGCTCAGGAGCCTGATTGCCCATTTTAGTCATAACTTTATATGCCAGCTCGCATTTGCCCGCTTTAATCGCAATGGTTCCTAGATTGAGCAATTGTTTAAAATCATCCCCGCACGAGCCGAGCGCCTTTTGATATTCCACATTTGCCAATTCCGTCTCCCCTTTTAATTCATAAGCGATCCCAAGATTATAATGAGCGATGATATTATCAGGGTCTAAATTCAGCGCAAACTTTAACTCGTTTATTCCCTCATCAAGCCTTCCTATCTCAAGCAAAACCCCGGCAAGAGCTATATGATTTTCCGGCGCGCTCGCGTCTAGCTTACACGCCTGAATCCAAGCCCGCATTGCTCCCAGCTTGTCCCCTCTCCTGTTCAGCTCATTGCCTAAAAGAAACCAGCTCCGAACACGCTTAGGCGCTTTCATAACCATATCTTGATATATAGTCATCTGGTCCTTCCAGGCAGATTGCCGGTTAATCGTTAAAACTAGAAAGAAAAACAAAATCATTATGATTGCTGTAAAATGAATAATTACGGGTCTTGTTCTGGAAATTGAGAGCCTGGCTATCATTGCCAAGACCGAAAAAAATAAACAAAATCCTATGCTGGGAATATACAAAAAATGCTCCATTACAAGATGATTAATTGGAAAAATGTTCAATACCGGAACCAGGAATAGCAAAAACCAGATTCCTCCAAAACTCAAAAATGGGTATCGGCTCAAGCTGATCAGAATAAGCGCTATAAACCCCATCAGGAGCAGTGCGTTTCCTATTACTTCAGTCTCAAACCAGCTATGGCTGACCAGTAGCTTGCTTTCAAAAGCAAGATGAATTGGGTACAAAAGTGTCTGAATATAATAGCTTATTATTTTAACAACTGTGATTATTCTTGACGGGTCAGTCTGTCCACCAGAATACCAGCCATAAATTAAAGACGCATCCTTGCTGGCAAATATATTTCCAAGAACCTTGAACCTGATTCCAAGATAAGCCAGAATCTCCACAAACATACCCAGATAAGGAATTAGAGATGTTCTCTTAAATAAATCTCCTCCCTTCTTATCCCGAGTCAGGTCCCAGAGAATAAATAAAACCGGAAAAATTAAAGCAGACTCCTTGCTTAAAAACCCAAGCGCTAAAAAAAACAGACAAAGACATAGCCATCCCCATCTAAATTTATTAGCTGAATACTTAAACTGAATATAAAAATAAAAACTGGATAATCCAAAAAGAGCCGCAAGCAAATCCGTCCTTCCTGAAATCCAGCAAACCGATTGAGTGTGAGCAGGATGAATCGCAAAAAGCAGAGCGGACAGGAGAGATACCCATTCATCCCTGCATAAGCGCTTAAATAAAATAAAGCTCAAAACCGAAACCAGGCTATGAATAAAAAAATTGCTGAGATGATAGCCGGATGCGCGTGTTTTCCAGAGCCAGTAATCAAACCGATATGTGAGGATAACAATTGGTCTATAATAATTCATTCTTTTAGGCGCAGGCTCCCAGAACGGGCTTAAAAATATCTCCCGGATCGGCTTATTTCCTCTTACCTGTGGATTGTCTAAAATTAACTCGTTGTCATCAAGAATAAATTGGTTATTGAGCCCCGGGACATAAGGCAGAAAAGCGAATATCGCTATCAGACTGGATTTTACCAGAATTAGCCGCAGGGATGGTCTTTTTAACTCAAGCTCATTCATTAAGCGAAAAATTTATCCCAATTTGCTTTAGATTTTAGCGCATCTGGTCTCAGGATTCAAAGTAAGAAAAGATAACTTAAGAGCTTCATTTGAAAAAAAACTTTAACCGCGCTATAAGACTTTTATTGGAAGAGCAATAAAATGTCTCGGCAGTGGGAAAGGACCAAAGAAATTCGCTTGCCCTCCGGCAAGCCTGTGCTCGGGCGGTATGTTGGGATGATTATTGAGGCGCTTGCTGAGACCATCATTCCACCAGAGGGCGATATTGACATTCCATATAATGAGACCGGAGCTTTTGAGGCTCTTGCGAGTTATCTGCTTGAACTTGACCCGGGCGCCAGATTCGGGATTAAAGCGCTGATAATTATTTTTGACATCCTACCGTTTCTTTTCATCTTTCGCTTCTCGCGATTTGTGAATCTCTCGCCAGTGGACCGGGTTAGATATTTAATGGACTGGGAAAACAGCCGGTTCTATTACCGGAGAATGGTGGTTGTTCTTTTAAAAACTCTTATTGGTATGGGCTATTACAATGACTCTAAAGTTCTTGACAAAATCGGCTTCAAGTTAAAATGCAAAGAAAAACGAGCGCAAACAGAAATGTCCGGGTCCCGAAGGAGCGAGAAATAAAATGATCTATGAATTTAAGGACATAAAAGCAAATCTAAAAATTGATGCGGATGTAGTGGTTGTTGGCTCTGGCGCAGGAGGTGCTGTTTGCGCGCACCGGTTGAGGAAACTTGGCAAGAGCGTGGTTTTAATTGAGGAGGGTAGTTATTGGAAGCCTGAGCAATTTAGTACAGATATGTGGGTCGCGATGAAAATGCTTTATCGCGACAATGGAATGCGGGCAATGACCGGGAGAATGGTCATCCCTACGATGCAGGCGAGATGTGTGGGAGGAACAACGGTGATCAATTCAGCGATTTGCTTTAGATTGCCGGATGAAATTTTAGATGAATGGGTTGAGCAGGAGAAGTTAAAGGGATTGTCTCCTGGTGTGCTCAAGCCGATTTTTGATGAGATTGAGCAATTCCTGAACATCAAGCCTGAGTCAGAGGAAGTTCTGGGAATGAACAACAAGCTGATGGACAAAGCCTGTAAGGCGCTGGGCTGGAGAGGAGAGCGTATTTATCGGAACTCTAAAGGGTGTAAAGGATGCGGAGTTTGTATGAGCGGTTGTGTTGAAGGCGCAAAGATGTCAATGGATAGGTCTTATGTGCCTGCATTTGTGGAGATTGGAGGGGAGCTTTATACGGATTGTCGGGTTGAAAAAATTTTGGTGGAAAACGGAAAGACGATCGGGGTTTGCGGAGTTTTTATTGACCCGCAGGGCTTGAAAGAAAGCGAAAAAACTTTAGAGGTTCGCGCAAAGGCGATTGTTCTTTCCTGCGGAACAATGGGCACGCCTGTGCTTTTGCAGAAGAATAATCTGGCTAACTCTTCAGGATTGGTTGGAAGGAATCTATGCAATCATACTGCAACAGGTATGACCGGACTTTTTGAGGACACGGTTTGCGCATGGGATGGCGTGAATCAGGGATATTGTTGTGATGAATTTCGTAAAGAAGGTTTTATGATTGAAGTGTTCTGGGCGCCTCCTGATGTGATCGGGATTCGGGTTCCGGGATTTGGCGTCAAGCATAAAAATCTAATGGCAAAACTTAAACATATCGCTGGCTTTGGCGCAATGATCCGGGCAAAATCTACAGGAAGAGTGATTGCTCCTAAAAAAGGCTGGAGTCCCACCATCATCTACAATATGAGCAAGCAGGACGCAAAGCTTATGCAAAAAGCAATGAAGGCAACTGCAGACCTGCTTTTTGCCGCTGGTGCAAAAAAAGTTATGCCCGGAATCTACAAGGTTCCCTCAGAATTGCACGACGCCTCGGAAACCCAGCTGATCGCGGATGCGGACCTCGGTCCCACGGATTTTAACCCAATTGGCAATCATCCAATGGGCACCTGCAGGATGAGCGAGCTAAAAGGAAAAGGTGTGGTCAATTCCTATGGAGAAACCCACGATGTAAAAAACCTGTTTATAGCTGACGCATCCATTTTCCCGAATTCGCCGGGCGTGAACCCGCAGGTGACCATTATGGCTCTGGCGCACTTCATTGCTGATGTTATAAGTCAGAAGATTTAATATCAGGTTATTTGAGAATTTGCGCGGGTGTTTTCCTGCCCCGGTCTGTCCGATCAAAATCTCCGTCAAAGCTCACCATTGCTAAATCGTATTTTGCCGCAACCATATATTGATAGGCATCGTCAAATCCCAGATTGAATTTTTCCGACGCCCAAAGCACTGATTCCAATTCATCCGCTGGAATTTTAATTATGTTCATACCCTTGCCCCGAATCATATCGGTCAGGAAAATTTGAAAGCCGCTTTCTGATTTTTCCGGACCAGAAGAATGCCAATTGAATAAATTGAGAAGTCCGAGATGAAGAACCGATGTTGATCAGAGCTTGCCAGCAATTCCCGCGCTTCTTCGGCGCGCTCTTGGTCTAAGATTATTTCCAGGGCAATATTGGTATCAATAAATAGATTCACTTTTTATCAAGCACCCAATTCCAGATTTGGTGCTGGAGCTCAACCGAAGTATATTGGTCCCGCAAATCTCTGAGCGCGCCTGCCCATTTGAACTGGATTTTTCTCCGCGACTTCCCTTTACGGCGCTTACGCAAGGACTCTACAAAATCCTCAACCGCCTTCTGCTCCTCGGGCCCAAGCCGGCGAATTTTATCTTCCAAAACCTTCATCCGTTTCCCGCTTTTGATTACTGATTCCTGATCTGATTTCATAGTTGTGATAATTCAACATCCGTTTGTTTTTGTCAAGTTTTGGCTCCCTGCTCTTGAATTCAGGGAACCAATGCGATAATAATAATAAGAGCGCGGATCCTAAGTTTCGGGAGATTTAATAATTTTAAGCCAAGGATGGGAGACTGAAATGAATTTTGAATTCGTTTGGAAAAAAACGACTCATAGGCTTGTCGTGGCTCTGGTCATAATGTTTTTGCTCAGCGGAGCCCAAACCCGGGCGGCTTGGGACGCGGACAGTTTGCGGAGCAGGGTTAAAATCATTGCGCCTGTTAGTGGAGACAAAGAACTGGAAGTTTTTAAGGCGGAAAGCAGTAAGGTTTTTGCGGTGGTGGTTAAATATCAGGGAGGACCGCTTCCAGCTAAAAATTCTATTATGCTTGAGCTTGCTCCGCCTGAGGCTGTGCGGGTGCACGCGTCTTATTTCCAGGGCGGACCGATGTTTTTTCCCTTCCAGACAGCGCCAGTCTGGGTGGACTCGCTCGGGCAAATTCCGGGCAAGACCCAGTTTGCTCTTTGGCAGGAAAAATCCGGGGAATGGGGATGTTTGATCGCTCTTGTGGGAGGAGGTCTCAGGACTTTTCTTTCTGGAAATGGCAAAGCAGTGGTTGCGACTGCAGACAGTCTTGATTCCAAATTCGCTCCGAACAAAGTTCCAATTCTGGCGATCGGTTGGGGAAATGACCCGTATAAGCTGATTGATGATATTTATGAGTTTAGCTTCAAATTGATGCACGATATTGATCCCAAAGGCGTGATCGGGAAAAGAAGGGTTGAGAAAAAATTCCCAGAAATCTGGGGCTATCTTGGATGGTGCAGTTGGAACACTTATTACAGATGGGTTACTCAAAAAGACCTTTATAAGAATGCGGAGAGTTTCAAGAAGGCTGGAATCCCAGTTCGCTGGATTTTGATTGATGATGGATGGAGTCAGGTGAACAAGCAAACTATGAGTCCATTGTGGCAGGGCCATCTTTATCTTACCGGTCTGGAGGCTGACCCAGAAAAATTTCCCGGAGGCTTGAAGCAGACTGTAAAAACTCTGAAGGAAGAATACGGATACACATGGGTTGGGGTCTGGCATACCTTTGGCGGGTACTGGGATGGAATACAGATTGACTCAGACGCTGGCAGGGCTTGTTCGGGATGTCTTTTACCGCTCTCGGACAAAATCGCGGTGCCAGACTCTCGCTCGGACGCGGGCGGAAAATTTTGGGACACCTGGTATAAATTTTTGAAGGACGCTGGCGTGGATTTTGTGAAGGTGGACTATCAAGGAGCTTTTGGCTGGATGACTGCAGAGATTTTGCCAGTGAGCTATTCGCAGGCGCAGGCGCATAAGAATCTTGAGAGCGCGGCTGAGAAGTATTTTGACTTAAATGTGATGAATTGTATGGAGCAGAATGTGGATGCGATTTATCAATGGGAAAAGACCAATCTTGGTCGCGCCGCAGTTGATTATAAACCTATCTCCTACACCAATCCGCGTAATAACTGTGTCTTCAATGTTATGAACTCTCTCTGGTTCACACAGATTCTCTGGCCTGATTATGATATGTGGATGAGCCATGATGGCAATCCAGAGTATTACACGGTTGAGCACGCAATCTCTGGCGGACCCATTTACACAACTGACAAGCCAGGCAAGGAAAAGTTTGAATACTATTTGCCATTGATTTACTCGGATGGCTTGGTTATAAGACCAGATGCTCCTGCGCTTCCGGTCAAGAAATACCTGCTTAAGAATCCGAAAACAGAATTAGTCCCGCTCTCGGCATTTGCTCCAGTGAGAGATTCCGGGATGCTCGCGCTCTGGAATGTGGATAAATTTTTCAGACCAATTAAGGCAGAGATTTCGCCTTCTGATGTTGAAGGGATCAAGGGAGAGAATTTTGCGCTCTATGAGTATTTTTCAGGCAAGCTGTTGGTAAAAGGAAGAGATGAAAAGTTCAGAGAGAAACTCAAAGGCTGGGATGTAAGGCTTTATTCAGTGGTTCCGATCAAGAACGGCTTTGCGCCTATTGGTCTGATTAACAAATATATCTCTCCTGCAACCATCAGCCAGGTGAAATATGAGTCTGGCAAAGTGAGCGTGGAATTAAAGGAGCAAGGAACCTTTGCCGCGTATTGCGAGAAAAAGCCCAAAGCCGTCAAACGCGATGGCGCCCTGCTCTCAGAGGATTTGCTGGAATTCTCGGGAAATTTACTCAAGGTTAAATTAGTAGGACTTAGCGATGGACGGCCTCCGGTCAAGCTAGAATTTATCTGGTAATCAATCCGAACCTTTCGCCAGATTTTAGTTTATGTCCTGCAAGAAAGGCTTCCGGCGTCATTCGCTTTTTCCCTGCTGGCTGAAGCTCAAGTATCCGAAGCGAGCCCTGAGCGCACGCAACCTCAATCCATTTCTTATGTGCCTCAATAATAACCCCTGGCTCGGCTTTAGCATCCGCTGGCTCAGCCTTCCAGATTTTAAGCAGATGCTCCCCTTCTCCAACAAACGCCCCGGGCCAGGGATTAAACGCGCGAACCTTTCTCCAGATTAGCCCTGCTGGTTCATTCCAATCAATCTTCCCCTGTTCCTTCTTGATTGGCGGCGCATAACTTGCCAGACTATCATCCTGCGGAATCGGCTTTAAGGTCTTGACCTTAACCCCTTTAATCGCACTGATGAGCAGTTCCCTGCCCAGTTCTGATAGCTTCTTGAGCAATGTCCCGGTCGTATCAGAATCCTCAATTGGAACCTTTTGCTGAAGCAAAATCGGTCCTGTATCCAGCTTTTCCTCCATCTGCATAATCGTCACTCCGGTCTCTACCTCGCCATTCAAAATCGCCCATTGCACTGGCGCGGCGCCACGATATTTCGGGAGCAGAGAAGCGTGAACATTGATCACACCAAATTTCGGAATGTCCAGAAGCTCTTTAGGTAAAATCTGACCAAACGCATGCACAACAATTAAATCCGGGGCAAGCTTCTTTATCTCTTCCAGAAATTTGGGGTCTCTGGCTCTTTCTGGCTGAAGCACAGGGATATTATTCACGAGCGCCCAGTTCTTTACCGGACAAGCCTCGCAAATCCTGCCTCTGCCTTTTGGCTTATCTGGCTGAGTCACCACCGCAATTAAATCTTCTCCGCTCGTAAGAAGCTCCTCTGCGCTCGCGAGCGCAATATCAGGCGTACCCATAAAAATTATGCGCAAATTCTCAGGCATTTTTATTTTGATTTCAAACCGAGCTTAATCGTCTTGATTTCAAAATGCCCCACCGGTATGCTCAGAGACCCTTCGCCTGCGTTCAAGGGCTTTGGATTTAGCTCAAGGAGATCGGTTTCTACAGCGGATTTGATTTTGAACATCGGATTTACTTTGAGGGTTGCGCTGGTATCTCTGCCTTCTCCTTCCACAATCCGAACAACAATGTCTCCATCATCTTCCGCCTTCTTTATCTGTGCAATGTATGCGCTCTCGCTTTCAAGCGAGAACAGGCTTGCTTCTTTCGGGAGAGCGCCATTATGCGAGCTCGTGCGATAAACCACTGCAGGCGTATTGTATTCATAAGCGGATTTATATACCTTTGCGGATTTCCAATCTCCTGGATGAGAGAGAATCGCTAGATGCGCCCAGTGTTCTCCTGGGTCAGTTTCTTTTTCTGGAATCAGCTTGGTAATTGGATTAACATCATACGCCTCCATTGCCGCATTCGGATAGATGGCGTTTTTGATAACGCTAACTCTGAATCCTTTTCGGTCATCAGTCAGGCTGAAAGCGTATTTTCCGAAATTGATGAGCGCAACTCCAAAATCCTTGTTTGACAGGTCTGCCCATTTCTCCATTGGCATCTCTGTGCGCGCCTGGTCCCAGGGAATAGTCGGATGAGTTGAGCGCTCAATTACCGCGTATGGAATTTCCGCGGAAACCTTGTCTGTTTCAACAATGGTATTGTATTCAATTTTGGTGATGGAATTTTTCCAGTGCATATCAGACCATGTGATTAGCTCAACAAGCGGAGAGTCAATACTCACTGTTATCCACTGCTTAAAGCTGGTTGGATTTCCTTTTCGCTCCACCAGCACCCTTACAAAAACCGCTCCTTTGTCAACCACCTTGACCAGGCTCGGCTCAGGAACTGGAATAGGTTTTGTCAGATAATCCTCTGCCAGATTCCATGCTGGATATTCCCGTGGTCTATCCTGATAAGCAACTATCTTATTGCTCTCAGCGCCAAGCATCTCTTTATTGAGCCTTTTATCATAAAGCGAGCTTAAAAGCCCGGTGCGCCTGTTGATTGAGACCTTGATGAGGTTATTCTCAATCTCAATTTTCTCAGGGCTTTCCCTGACCACAGGTCCTGGAATTTTGCACTCCTGAGAGGATTTAACATAAAAAGTTTTCCAGCCAAGCGCTGGCAAGGCATCTGGCTTAAAGTATAAATAAGGCACTCCAGAGGATTCACACACAATAGCATTAGAGCAGGTAGAATCTGATTTGTATCCCATCTCTGCATAAGCTAACTGGCTTGGAATTTCCTTACCTCGCTCGTCAAAAACCTGATAGCTGGTATCTGCCTTTACTTCATACCTCACAACATCGCTTCTCTGCCAGCCAAGCGGATTGAACACAATAATTGGCTCCAAACCTGATTCTGCAGGCTGGGTGTTAATTTTCTGGCTTATGTAATTGAGCGTTGAATTGAGCAATTGATTCGCATCCTGCTGAACCTCCTTATGATGTTTTTCAGCATCCTCATAAACCTCCCGGATAGAGCTTCCTGGAAGAATATCGTGAAACTGATTTAGGAGAACTATTTTCCATATCTTTGTCAGTTGCGCAAGCGGATAGTCTGCTCCGAACAGATGCGCAATGCTTGCGCTTGCCTCTACTGTTCGGAGGAGCGCTTCTGCTTTTCGGTTGGCTCTTTTAATCCATTCGTGAGTGGTGAAAACCCCCTGATGATATTCAAAATAAATCTCATCCTTCCAGGTTGCGATCCGCTCTGAGTATTTTTCCAGCAATTGAAATAACTGCTCCACGGTTCCAATTTTTGTGTATCCGAGTTTTTGAAGAGCCAGTTGATTTTCAATCTCTCCGGGCAAAGGACCGTGTCCGCCATCTCCAACGCCATAAAAAACTCCAACCACTGGCATCAATTCATTGCTCAAAACAGATTTAATCTCAGCAGGGCTTGTATGGTAGCTGGCAATAAGTTTTGTGCCTGGCTTTAGCAAAAGCCTTGTCTCGCGAAATCTGGCTTCTCTGGAATTGCCGTCCACTTTAGTGATCTCGCTCAAAAAATAATCCGGATACCTCATTGGCGCAAGCTCGTTATAAGGGAAATAATTATTGCCCCCAACTGTCTGAGACACAAAAGTAAGAACCTGAGAGCCATCCGGGGACTGCCAGTTAAAAATGTGAAACGGGAAGATATTGTGGCCATTCCAGGTGGGCTTGGCAGTGTACATATATTTAGCGCCAGACTTGAGAGCTATCTGAGGAAGGTTCCAGTTATAGCCAAACGAATCCTCCATCCAGGCTGTCTGAGCAATTTTTCCAAAATGAGTGAGGAAAAACCTCTGGCCATAAAGGAATTGACGGACAAACGATTCTCCCTCTGGCATATTCCCATCTGGCTCTATCCACATCCCTCCAACTATATGCCATCTTCCATCCTTTTCTGCTTCCTGGATTTTCTTAAAAAGTTCCGGGTCAACTTCCTGAACCCACTCGTAATACTGACCTGAGCTTTGCGTATAGCTGAATCCGGGATATTGAAGACTATGCTCAATGGCTTTGCTAAAAGTCCGAGGGCATTTGTCATCGCGGGTCTGATACCAGTGCCATAACCACGCCGCGTCTATATGGGATTTGCCAATGGAGATTGCAGTAAGGTCTTCTGGTTTAAGTCCTAGCGCTTGAAGCCTTTTTGTATGCGCCTGTTTGATCCTTTCAATCTGAATCTCAGATGTTTTTTCTGCTCTAACACTGGCGCTTAAAAGAAAAATTAAAGCCAGGACAAAGAAACTCTTGCGGGAAACTTTACTCATAATTTATTCCCCCTTTTCTTCTCCGCCAGAGCGGATAGATTATGTATTTATTTTGCCTGCAAATTCAGCTTGATGGTGCGAATTTCATAATGCCCGACATCAAGGCTTAAAGAGCTCTGACCTGCTTTCAATGGTTTAGGATTCAACTCAATCAGGTCTGTCTCATAAGCGGATACGATTTTGAACATTGGATTAACCTTTAACTCCGCTTTAGTGTCTTTCCCTTCTCCTTCAACAATCCGGACAATAATGCCATCATCATCCTCTGCTTTTTTAATCTGGGCAATATATGCGCTCTCGCTTTCAAGCGAGAACAGGCTTGCCTCTGAAGGCAAATCCCCATTTTGTGCGCGTGCAAAAGATACAATTACAGGAGTGTTATATTCATAAGCTGTTTTATACACTTTTGACTCGCGCCAGTCTCCCCTGTGAGGCAAAAGCGCAAGATGCGCCCAGTGCTCTCCCTGGTCAGTGTCTGGATTGGGGAGAAACCATGCAGATACATTGACTTTTTTCGCCTCTGGAGAAGGTGTTGGATACCGCGCGGTTTTAATTATACTCATCCTCCAGCCATTCCCTTCCGGGTTCAGACTGAAGCCGTATTTTCCAAAGTTGATGAGAGCGATTCCAAAATCCTTATTGGAAAGGTCAGTCCATTTCTCAACTGGCATCTCCTTGCGCGCCTTGTCCCAGCTAACCTTTGGATGTGTTGAGCGCTCAATCACCGCGTATGGAATTTCCGCAACAACCTTGTCTGTCTCTACAACAGTATTGAACTCCAGCTTGACCAGAGTCTCCTTCCAGTGGTCATCAGTATAAGTGATGATGTCAAGCATCGGAGAGTCAGATGAAAGCGTGAGCCATTGCTTGAAGCTGGTTGGAAAGCTCTTGCGCTCAACAAGCACCCGGACAAAAAGAGGTCCTTGAGCGTCAACTTTTACTGATGTTACTTCAGGGACTGGAACCGGGTTCCGCTCGTAATTTTCAGAGATATTCCAGGCTGAATACTGCTTGGGCTGGTCTTTGAACGCAAGGATTTTATTACTCGGCTGGCTCAGCATCTCTTGATTCAGCCTTTTGTCAAATAAGGAAACAAGGAGGCCGGTTTTTTTGTCCACACTAAAGCTGACCATAGCATTTTCAACCGTGATTTTGTCTTTTGATTCATTCACATTTGGTCCTGTCATTGCGCAAGCCTCTCCGGGCTTGAGGTAAAAAACCTTCCATCCCAGTGAAGGCAGAGCCCCGGGACTAAAATAAAGATAGCTATTCTGAATTTTGCCACACCCGTCCTTCTCATCGCAGAGATAGTTGTAGAACCCGGCAGGAACGCTTGCAATCTGACTTGGCAATTCCTTTCCACTCTGGTCAAAAACCTTATATTGCTCTCCAGAATTTATCTGCACCTTCACTAGGTCGCTCCTTTGCCAGCCGAGCGGGTTATAAACCAATACCGGCTTCAAGCCATCCCCAGGAGCCTGAATCTTCAGCTTCTTTTCAAGGCTTGACAAAGCGTTGCTTATCATCTGATTCCCATCATTGTTAACCTGCGTATAGTGCTCGTCCGCATCCTTATAAATTTCTGCCAGGCTTGATCCGGGAAGAATATCGTGGAACTGGTTTAACAAGATCAATTTCCAGTTCTTGATTATGCTCGCTTTTGGATAGTCAGCCCCAAATAAATACGCTGTGGTCGCAATTGCCTCCAGCTTTCTCATCAGCGCTTCTGCGCCCCGATTTGCGCGCTTGATCCACTCGTGTGTTGTCATCACGCCTTCGTGATACTCAAGATACATCTCGTCGTTCCAGGTCGCGATCCGGTCTGAGTATTTTTCAAAAGCCTTAAAAAGCTGGGATGCGGTTCCGATCTTTCCATAGCCAAGCTCCTGAAGCGCAAGCTGTTTTTCAATTTCACTTGGAAGGGGTCCGTGTCCGCCATCTCCAAGTCCATAAAATGCTCCAACCACTGGCATAATCTCATTGCTCAATTGAGCCTGGATTTCCTGAGGAGTGGTCAAATAATTTGCGCTCAGTTTTGCCCCGGGCTTAAGCAAAAGCCTGGTTTCGCGGAATCCGCCCGCAATTTGTATTCCTCCAATGCCGCTTTCAGGGGTTAAATTGTAATCCTTAACCAGCATAGGCTTGAGCTCCTGAAACGGAAACCATTCCGGGAACGGAACAATCGGACAGATATGAGTCAGAACCCTGCTACCATCAGGCGCCTGCCAGTGAAATAAATGAAACGGAAAAACATTATGCGCATTCCATGTCAGCTTTGAAGTCCACATATACTTACATCCACTTCTTGCCGCAAACTGCGGGAGATTCCAGTTATATCCAAAAGAGTCCAGAAGCCAGGCAATATCTGTGGTATGTCCAAGTTTTTCAAGAAAGTATCTCTGACCATAAAGGAACTGCCGAACAAAACTTTCTCCTTCTGGCATATTGCAATCAGGCTCTACCCACATACCTCCTACCGCAATCCATCTGCCCTGCTTTTCATACTCAAGGATTTTCTGGAAAAGCTCTGGATTATACTGCTCAACCCATTCGTAGTATTGAGGAGCGCTCTGGTGAAAATTAAAACTGGGATAGGTCTCTATATTCTGAATTGCCATTCCAAAAGTGATCTTTGTCTTGCTCTCTGCGGTCTGTCTCCAGCGCCATCTCCACGCCGCATCTATGTGCGACTGACCAATAGAATAAACCTCCAGGTCCTCAGGATTTAAGCCAGTGCCCTTTAAGCCAGAAAGATATTGCGCCTTTACGCTTTTTACAGGAAGAGATTTCTCTTTTTTAGTTTTTTCCTCAGCGTGTCCCCAGAGACCAAGAATGAAAATAAACACTAAACCTGTTAAAGCTATCTTTTTCCGTAAACCCATTTCCCGACCTCCTCTAAATTTCGCTTGGATTTATGAGACAATTTCCAGCCTGCGCCAGCATCAAATTTTCATATCTCTTATTATTGATGAAGCTGTTTTGAAAAATGAAGATACAAAACATAGGTGATTACAAAAGAAAAAACAAATACCCCTGCAGGAATTATTATTCCAAAAATAATTGTAGTCTGGCTCATTTACCTTCCTCCCTTGCTTTTTTCATCTGCTCCCGCTTTCTCCAGTTATACCAGGCAAAAGCTAAGCCCATAAAAGACGCAATATAAGCAAGGCTCATTCCGATTAACTTACCGCCCCCGGACTGAATAAAAGTCACCCATGCATTCTGTTCATTCATTTTATCTCCTCCCATTTTGAAACGCTCTCCACATGCTTTAAGAATTCCGCCTGTCTTTTCTCATACTCATCTGAAATCGCTCTCAGTTTAGGGTCAATCACTAAATACATCAGAACAGTCGCAATCAAACCGATTGCAAGATAAACCCAGCCCATTGGAATAAGCAGGATAATCAATGCCAGACCCAGGGAAACAAAAATATAAGAAACCGGCGCAAAAATGCACGCAAGAAGTTCCTCCCATCCCCACATCTCTGCCTGTTCAGCTGTATATTTTTTTGCCATCTTCATTCCTCCTTAATCAAAAATATATTCCTTATTGTGAGTGCGACTTTAGTCGCAATAAATCTTCACCGCAAAGAACTTTTATTTTGTAATCTGTAATCTGTAATATCTTCATTCTTTAATCAATCCCATTGCCACTGCTTTTCTATGAATCGGTGCCCAGAACCCGATAGGCCTTGTCATCACATAGTATTTAACCAGATGTTCTTCATCATCAGGCTTTGTTAACAAAGTCACCAGAATATAAATGGGGAAAGTCAAGACCATTAAAATCCAGAACTGCTGATAATCTGGCATATCTTTAGGGAGCAACCCGAATGCTGGAAGGACCCATACGATTAGCCATGAGATTCCAAGATTGGCTATCCAAGATGCGAGGTATCCCCAAGAATTAAATCTCCACCAAACCACTTGCAGGATGCTTGGAACCCAGATGCCAGCGGCTTGAAGCCAGAGCGCAAAGATCAGCCAGGTGGTAATATCCTTCATCATAGAGCCCATCAGGAATGAGCCAAGAAGCAGAATCAATGTAGCGAGCCTTCCGATCCAAACCAATCTCTGCTCGCTCGCCCTGGGATTAACATAATGATGATATAAGTCGCGTGTAAAATAAGACGCCCCGAGATTGAGATGCGATGCAATGGTTGAAAAATGAATCGCTAAAACCGCGGCAAAGAAAAATCCCACCATTCCAACTGGCAGTTTTTCAAACGCCATACGATACCAGCCCATTTCATACTTGCTTACATCAGTAATATCTGGGTTCAGCACAAAGAATGCCAAAATTGCTCCTGCCCAGAGAGCATTTCTGGTCAGAACCATAAATCCGCCTGCCCAGATAGAATAGGATGCGTCTCTCACGGTTTTTGCGGATTGAATCCTCTGAGCCTCTGGATACCAGTCAATAAAATTCCCCATTCCTAATCCGCCTACAACAGCCATTACCAGCATCGTGATAAACCACAGGATTGGAAAATCTCCAGTTGTCCAGCCAGTAAAAGCAAATGGATTCAAGCGCCATTCCTGGCCCATCTGATTCAGCTTGCTAACAAGCTCGCCCGGTCCCCCTGCCTGAAAAAGCGCCCAGATGGATACAATAACAATAACAAGAAACGCGATCACTCCCTGCTGAAAGTCCGTCATAATCACTCCCCAGTAACCTGCCGCAAGAACATAGATGGCGCACGCCGCGGAAAAAGCAACCAGACCAACCCACTCAGGCCAGCCAAAGACCAGATGACAGACCTTACCCATTGCCATTCCGACCCAGCCGAGCACAAACATATTCATAAAGACCTGCCAGCCAGCTAGCCAGCCTCTTAATAGCTCCGAGCCTAAACCCGAGTAGCGCAAGCTCTGCCATTCCGCCATACTCATTGCCAGACTTCTCCGGAAGATCCTGCTTGAAACAAACGAGCTAATCGCACACCAGAGAGAAAAGAATGTGTACCAGAGACCACGCAAGCCCTGCTTGTAAATAACCCCTCCAATCCACATCGGAGTGTCTGTGGCAGTGTGAGTGGCATAAACAGATGTTGCTGGCAACCACCAGGGAAGACCTCGGCCAGCTAAAAAGAAGTCAGATTCACTGCGCTTGCCCAGCTGATAGAAAAGCAACCCGCATCCAATCATCAAGACCAGATACGCAACAACCCAGAACCAATCAAGAAACTGGAAACTTACCTGAAACTCTTCCATTTTTCCCTCCTGGGAAATTGATGCTTCAAATTTAGCAAAGCTCTATCAAAATGTCAAGAAACAATGTGGCGTGTTGTCGTGCCAAAGCGAAAATGTCATCCCCTTGGGTAAAATTAGCTTATTTTATTCAGGGGGGTGGGATGATGAAGGAAGGCGCCTTGGGAGTGATTCATAAAAACCCCGGCCGCAAACCTTAGAACGCGATCCCGCATCCAACCAAGGATTTGTCTGCTCCTCTGCTCGGATGACGCGACTGGGAATCCGCTCTTTGGAAAGTTGCAGAAGAGCGAGGACCGCAACACTTGTTTTGAGGTTTGGTCCCAAGTTTTCCCGCGCGCAGGAATTCCGAGCGTGTTCTATTTTGCTAAATTGATGCTTGTTTAGCTGATAATTTTTAGAAAAGCGTTTTAAGATTTGACAATGATTTTGAAAATTGTTATTTATTTAGCCAGTTTTTTTAGAAAAGGTCTTTGAAAAGCATTGCGGATTTTTTAGAAAAAAATTCTGGACAAAGGAGGAAACTGAATTGGTACCAAAGAAGGTTTTTTTTACAAAAGGTGTTGGGGTTCACAAGGACCAATTGCAGAGCTTTGAGCTGGCTCTGCGTGCGGCAGGGATAGCTAAATTCAATCTTGTGAATGTGAGTAGCATTCTTCCGCCCGGAGTGAAAATTGTTTCTCGTGAAGAAGGCGTTGCTCTTCTTAAGCCGGGTCAGATAGTTTATTGCGTTCTTGCGAGAAACGCCACGGACGAGCCGAATCGGCTCGTTGCCGCGGCAATTGGCACTGCTGTTCCAGCTGAGGGCGAGACCTATGGCTATATCTCGGAGCATCATTCCTTTGGTCAAACCAAGGAGGTTGCCGGGGAATATGCAGAAGACCTTGCCGCATCTATGCTCGCAAGCACATTGGGCATACCATTTGACCCGAACAAAAACTGGGACGAGCGCAAGCAGATTTACAGGATGAGCGGAAGGATAGTGAACACGATGAACACGACGCAGACGGCAAGAGGGGACAAAACTGGAAAATGGACCACTGTGATTGCCGCGGCGGTATTTGTGGGGGACGAGGAAGAACTGCGTGAGGAGGGAAGATTATTTTAATAATCGCTAGAATGAAAACCAATAAAAATAAAAAGAAGGAGGACTGATGACAAATAGAAACAGATGGAAAACAATGAGGATTCCAGAAAAATGCATCTCCGCTAAAATTCCTACTCCCAAGATTTCACCAATGCGATTTCCAAAAAAAGCTGGGATCAAGGAGCTGGTAGCGCTTTATCAAAATTGCGGCGCTTATCAGGCTGGGAGGCTGGCGGTCGCGTGTGATATTTATCAGAGAATGCTAGAAGAAGACGCTACCATAGGCTTGACCCTTGCAGGCGCAATGACCCCAACTGGAATGGGCGGTTTGATTGCGCAGATGATAGAAGCAGGTATGATTGACTGGATAATTTCCACAGGCGCAAATGTTTTTCACGACCTTCATTACGCTCTTAATCTCCCGCTTCATAAAGGACATTTCCGAGTGGATGACGCTTCCCTTAAGAAAAAAGGCATTGACAGAATTTATGACATTTTTCTCACTGAGGAGATTATGCTTAGAACAGATGTGTATTTCCTGGAATCTGTCTGGCCTTATCGTGGCGAGAGAATGACCACTGCAAGGCTTCATAATATCATTGGCAGGAATTTGCTGGAAGATGGGATGGATGCGCGGAAATCTATGGTGGCAATGGCCGCTAAATATGATGTGCCTATTTACACAAGTTCTCCTGGAGACAGCGAGATCGGTCTGAACCTGGCGTTTGCCAAGATGGGAGGGTTTGAGCTTTTGCTGGACCCGATTCAGGATGTGGTTGAAACAGGGGCAATTGTGAACAGCGCAAAGAAGAATGGCGTGGTGATAATCGGAGGGGGCTCTCCGAAAAATTTCTATCTCCAGACCCAGCCAATGCTTCAAACTCAATTGGGAATTGACATCAAGGGACACGATTATGATATTCAGATAACGGTTGACCCTCCGCACTGGGGAGGATTGAGCGGAGCCACTCCGGACGAGGCTGTGAGCTGGGGAAAGATAAACCCGGAGCAGTTGCAGGAAAGCTCCGTAGTGCTATATTCTGACGCCACTGTGGTTGCGCCCATCATCTTTGGATATGCGCTCGCAAAATGTCGCCGTAGAAAACCCAAAAGGTTGTTTTCCAGAATTCCGCAAATGCTTGAGCAACTAAAGAAAGATGTCAAACTACTTCCGGTTCTGCCAGAGCAATGAGCGCGTATTCCATTATAAAGGACCCCTGGTATGAGCTTCTGGGAAAAGAAGCTGACCCGGACACTGCGCAGGTTCTGATTATTCCAGCTCCTTATCAGGGCTCGGTGTCTTATGGCAAAGGCACGGCAAGGGGACCAGAGGCGTTATTTCAGGCGAGCCAGCAGGTTGAGCAATTTGAGCCTGAGCTTGGATTCCGCCCCTGCCGAATCGGGATTTCGGGAATACCTCCACTAAAAATTCAAAAGCTCAAGCCTGCGCAGGCAGTGAAAAAAGTTGAAAACGCAGTCCGCCTGGCTCTAAAAAAGGGCAAAAAGCCTGTGATGATTGGTGGAGAGCATTCTTTAAGCTCTGGCGCGATAAAGGCGACAAAGGAATTTTATCCGGATTTGTCTGTCTTACATCTGGATGCGCACGCGGATTTGCGCAATGAATATCACGGCACACCTTATTCGCACGCGTGTATTATGAGAAGGGTTCTTGAAATGGATGTTCCCTTTGTCTCGCTCGGGATCCGAAGCCTATCTCAAGAGGAGTGGGATTTGATTCAGGAGAAAAAGCTCCGGGTTTATTTCAGCCATAAATTAGCATCTATTTCCGGCTGGCAGGAGCTTGTAGTTCGGGAGCTTTCTGAAAAAATTTACATCACTCTGGATATTGATGTGCTTGACCCATCGGAAATTCCCGGCACAGGAACCCCGGAGCCAGGTGGCTTAAATTACAGGGAATTGCTTTCCCTGATTAAAGCCATTGCTCATTCTAAAAAACAGGTGGTTGGAATGGACTTAATGGAACTCGCGCCAATCAAAGGCGAGCAAATCTCTGAATTCACCTCTGCGAGAATACTCTATCAAATGATCGGATGGCTCTGGGCAAAATAAATCTGGATTGGCAATTCTGAATCAGGAATTAGTGAACCCTGAACATGAATTCTAGCCACAGATGACGCGGATTTCATATAGAGGTCTAGGGGGCATAGACACCCCTGCGCGCGTTCTTTTGAGATAGTTAGGTCTCGCGAATAAATAATCTCTCAATGACCTGCATATTCCCATTTTTCAGAAGTCTGAACAGAGCTTTAAGTTGGCGGAAATTTTGCTATACTAATAGGTTAAACAATTGAAAGCCAAAGGTAAGATCAAGATAGACCAGGAGTATTGCAAGTCCTGCGGATATTGCATAGAGCATTGTCCGAAGAAGGTGATTGGTCTGTCAAAGGTATATAATCTGGCTGGGTATTATCCAGCAATGATGGTTGGAGATGACTGCACTGGGTGTGGTATTTGCGCTTTAGTATGTCCTGAGGTTTGCATAGAGGTGTGGCTTGACGAGCAGTAAAAAGGAAAAGGTTTTACTTAGCGGGAACCACGCTTTAGCAGAGGCCGCGATTCGCGCTGGATGTCGTTTTTATTTTGGGTATCCGATCACGCCTCAGAACGAGGTTGCTGAGTATATGAGCGAGCATATGCCAGAGGTTGGAGGAACTTTTATTCAGGCTGAGAGTGAGATTGCAAGTATCAATATGGTTTTAGGCGCGGCAGTCACTGGAGCGCGCGCAATGACCAGTAGTTCAAGTCCCGGGATAAGCCTGAAGCAGGAAGGGATTAGTTTTCTTGTTGGTCAGGAGCTTCCAGCAGTGATTGTGAATGTTATGCGGGGAGGTCCCGGGCTTGGAAACATTGCAGGGTGTCAGGGGGATTATTTTCAGGCAACGCGCGGAGGCGGGCATGGTGATTATAAGACCATAGTTCTTGCTCCGGGCGGTGTTCAGGAGCTTGTTGATTTAACAATGCTGGCATTTGAGCTTGCTGATAAGTACAGGAATCCGGTGATTATTCTGGCAGATGGCTTGATCGGTCAGATGAGGGAGCCAGTGATTTTGCCGGAGCCTGTTAATCCTGCGAAAGCGCTTGCGATGAAAGAATGGGCATTGCGAGGGGCAAAAGGAAGGCAGAGTAGATTCAGTCGTAGCTTGATTTTGAATGTAAGGCGTATGGAGGAGCACAACTGGAAACTGCAGAGGAAGTTTCGGGAGATAGAGACTAATGAGGTTCGGTATGAGCAATATATGATGGATGATGCAAAGCTGATAGTTGTGGCATTTGGAAGCGCGGCTCGGGTGGCAAAAGGCGCGATAAAGAGATTGCGTAATGAAGGATTAAAGGTTGGCTTGTTCCGTCCGATTACACTTTGGCCCTTTCCTCATAAGAGGATTCGGGAGCTGGCTAATGAGATCAAGGAGTTTTTGGTTTATGAATTGAATTGCGGACAGATGCTGGAGGATGTTAAACTGGCACTTTCTGGCTCTGCAGAGGTTTTCTTTTATGGCAGACCCGGGGGTGTGGTCCCTACGCCGATGGATGTTGCCAAGATTATTGGGAGCAGGTATTATCAAAAAATTAAGAGAAAGGCGAAATGAAAAAAATATACGGCAGACCTAAGTATCTGAAGGCTCGGAGGTTTCATTATTGTCCGGGCTGTGGTCATTCAATTGTCCACCGCTTGTTGATGGAGCTGATGGAGGAGATGGAGATTGCGGACAGGACTATCGGGGTAGCGCCTGCTGGATGCGCGGTTCTGGCTTATGATTATATGGACATAGATATTGTTGAATCTGCTCACGGCAGAGGTCCTGCGGTAGCCACAGGAATAAAGCGCTCTGTTCCAGAGGCTGTGGTCTTTTCTTATCAAGGGGACGGAGACCTAGCCGCAATCGGGACTGCAGAGAGCATCCATGCGTCAGTGCGTGGAGAGCAAATTATGATTGTATTTATTAACAACGGAATATATGGCATGACAGGTGGGCAGATGGCGCCGACAACTCTTTTAGGAATGTGGGCGAGTACTGCTCCTAAAGGACGAGACCCTCAGAGAGAGGGATACACGCTGGATTTAAGCTCGCTTCTCGCGCAAATCCCGGGCGTGGTTTACGCAGAGCGCGTTGCTGTAAACAGCCCAAAGGCAATTCGTCAGGCAAAGCGCGCTCTTAAAACCGCTATCCAGTGTCAGCTGGACAGAGAGCCCGGACTGGCGCTTATTGAGGTTTTAAGTATGTGCCCAACCAACTGGAAATTAAACCCGATTCAGGCGTGCGCTTATATTGATGAGAAGATGAGCAAAATGTTTCCTCTAAAAATTCTGGCTGACAGAAGAGTAAAGGCGACAAAAAAGGCAGTGGCAAATGTGGAGTAAAATTTATTCTGCCAAAGAGCACTTTCCGGACTGGAGAAAGCAATGCTGATTAAATGCTTCTTTGCTGGGTTCGGTGGACAGGGAGTCCTGTCTATGGGATACTTGCTCGCATACGCCGCAATGAAAGAAGGAAAACAGGTCACATATCTTCCAGCATACGGGGCTGAGGTCCGGGGAGGAACAGCGCATTGCACGGTCGGGATTTCTGACGAGGAGATAGCGTCTCCGGTTGCGAGCGAGCCTGAATATGTTGTTGCTATGAATCAGCCTTCTGCAAAAAAGTTTCAGAATTTCATTTCCTCTGGAGGGATTATGTTTATCAATTCCACTCTGGTTTCTGAGCATCCTCAGCGGGGCGACATTGAGGTTGTGGATGTTCCCGCATCTCGGATAGCAGAGGAGATGAAAAATACACAGGCGAGCAATCTTGTTATGCTCGGCGCGTTTGTTAAAAAGACTGGATTGGTGAGCTTGAAGAGCCTGGAGATTTCAGTTGAGGATGCGTTTGCGGGCAAGAAGAAGCTGATCCCAGTCAATCTTGCCGCAGTGAGAAAAGGATTTGACTTTCTGGAGGAAGGCAAATGATCCTGAAACAGATTTCAGTGGAATTGGTTGACCAGCCCGGGGAGATGAGTAAGGTTTCTGATCTTTTGGGCGAGGAGGGAATCAATATCCGGGCGATCTGCGCTTCTCCTGCTGGAGAAAAAAGCGTGGTGCGATTTGTAGTGGACAATCCGGAAAAGACGCTTGATGTTCTTCAGAGCCAAGGATACAAGCTGGAAGTTGAGGATGTAATTGCAGTAGAGACCCCAGACCATCCGGGCGGTTTGAACGCAGTGCTCAAGCCGTTGAAGGACTCTCAGATAAATGTCAGCTATTTGTATCCTATAATCGGAAGGTTTCATGATAATGCGGTTTTAATTCTCGGAGTGGACAAGATTGAACAGGCGATAGAGGTTCTGCGCAAGAACTATATTAAAATTCTGCAAAAGGAGCTTTATCAGATTTGAGATGAAAAGGCCATTAACAGTTTCTCTGATTGTTTTGGTAACCGGCTTTTCAGGAGGGCTTTCTCTAATTTTTCTCATCACAAGTCAGTTAGGCTTTTATATTTTCCCATTGCAGAAAGAAATATGGCAAAACTATTTCCCCGGCGAATGGTATAAAGTCTGGTTTTTTACGCTTGTTGTATTGCCTGCGGTCTATGGACTTTATCGGGGAAAGCCTTGGGCTAGGAACATATTCTTTTTTCTGCTAATAATCTGGATTCTGGACCTCGGAAGAGGGGTTATTCAGCTTTTTGCCATAAGCTCTAAGCCTGAACTCAGTGGCTTGGCAAAACTTTATGCCTTACTGAATATTTTACTCCTCTCCATATCAATTCTAATGTTTTATTTATTGCTCAGGCCAGAGGTTGGGAAATTTTGCAGAGCATACCCTCAAACCAGAATCAAATCTAATCAGAGCTCCTTATCAGATTAAGCAATCCGCCTGCTAATAGCATCTTTCGCTCGCGCTCCGAAAGTTTCAATCTCACCTTAAACTTTTTCCCTGCGCGAAGATTCTCCGCAGTCAGGAGCTCGGATTTGCTGATTTCAAAACCAAGCTCAGGAAAAACTATCCGGTCCCCAGGTTCAATTTGAGCGTAATCCTCAGCGCTGATTATCCCCGGGACTATTCCGAAATTGATCAGGTTGGCAAGATGTATCCGGGCAAAGCTTTTTGCCAAAACCAAACGAACTCCAAGATACCTTGGCGCAAGAGCCGCGTGCTCCCGCGAGCTTCCCTGTCCGTAATTATCTCCGCCCACAATCACACCTCCGCCTTCTTCTCTAGCGCGAGCAGAAAAGCCTTGGTCTATTCTGGAAAAAGCATACTCCGAGATTTTCGGAAGATTTGAGCGGAGAGGAAGGATTTTAGAACCGCCCGGAAGAATATCGTCTGTGCTGATGTTGTCTCCAAGTTTGATCAATACCGTGGCTTCAATCCGTTCTGGAAGTGGCTCAAATTTCGGCAATGGAGCGATATTCGGCCCTCTTCGGAGCTCAACAGTTCCTTTTTTCAGGCTCGGCTTTATAATCATAGAATCATCAGGTTCAATCCTTTTAGGCGCAATGATTCTCGGATACTTCCCCAGCTTTCTCGGGTCAATCAGCTTTCCAGTTAAAGCCGCGGCAACCGCTGTCTCTGGAGACGCAAGATAAATTTTATCCCCAACAGTTCCGCTCCTGCCTGGGAAATTACGGTTATATGTGCGCACAGAATTTATCCCGGTTGCAGGAGCAGAGCCCATCCCGATACAGCCATCACAACAAGGCTCATAAATCCTGGCTCCAGCCTGTATTAAATCCGAAAGCGCCCCTGAATCCGCAAGCATCTTCAAAACCTGCCTGGAACCGGGATTGATGCTCAAACTAACCGAGTCCGCAACCCGTTTGCCCTTCAAGATCGCGGCCGCAATAGCAAGGTCACGATAACTGCTGTTTGTGCAACTGCCCAGATTAACCTGCTGAATCTCCGGAGACCCTGCGTCTTTAACAGCAACCACTCTGTCCGGGCTTGATGGCAGTGCAACCATAGGCTCAAGTTTGCATAGGTCAATCTCAATCACCCGGCTATATTCCGCATTGTCCTTTGCAGAAATCTCCCGAAAGCTCTTTTCCCTGCCCTGACTTTTCAAAAACTCACGCGTGCGTCTGTCACTCGGAAAAACAGAGCTCGTTGCGCCAGTCTCTGTGCCCATATTAGATATGGTCGCACGCTCCGGCACCGAGAGAGTCTCAACCCCAGGTCCAAAATACTCAAGAACCTTGCCAACTCCGCCCTTGACCGTGAGAATCCTTAGAACCTCAAGAATCACATCTTTTGCGCTAACCCAGGCACGCAACTCCCCGCTCAGCTTGATGCCAATTACCTCGGGACAGCGAAGGTAAAACTGATACCCTGCCATTGCAGATGCCACATCAAGCCCCCCAGCGCCAATTGCGAGCATGCCTGCGCCGCCCGCAGTTGGCGTGTGGCTATCTGAGCCTAACAAGGTTTTTCCTGGAACCGAAAACCTCTCCAGATGAACCTGATGGCATATGCCGTTTCCGGGTCTGGAAAAATACATTCCATACTTCCGAGCGCAACTCTCAAGAAACAGATGATCGTCCATATTCTCAAACCCAAGCTGAAGCGTATTATGGTCAACATAAATCGCACTCAGCTCGGTCTTGACCCGCTCAATCCCCATTGCTTCAAACTCAAGACAAGCCATTGTGCCAGTCGCATCCTGCATCAGAGTCTGGTCTATACGGATACCAATCTCTGACCCAGACTTTAACTCGCCTTCAACCAAATGCCTCTTCAAAATCCACTCTGTAATCGTCCCTTTCAAATCCTCTCCTCCATTAGGGCGCACGCACTCCTGCCCGCGTTATAATTCCACATTCCCATCACAATTTCAAATCCCCAGCCGCAAAACACGCACCATCACCACAGAGACCCAGAAAACGCTGAAAATTACTAAGCTAATAAATACCCTTGTCTGATAAAAGCTAAATTCAATCTTCACCGCAAAGTCCGCAAAGCTCGCGAAAATTTTTCCCTTTGCCTTGAATGCGCAAGCCCCTTCAGCCGAGATAGTGCCGCAGGCACTCTTGCAAGGGGGGGCAGGCACTCTTGCCTGCCACAAGGGTCGCAGTCCCTTGACTAAGGGTCGTAGACCCTTAACCCGTTTTTTACAAGGGGCGTGCCCCTTGACCCACTTTTTAAAAAAAGGACACTTGTGTCCCGGATTCGGTGCAGGTGAAAACCTGCCGAACCCTGACCCTAAAAATCGGGTGCAGGGTTACGACCCTGCCAAAGACCAATTCTATCAGTGCCGGGGGCTGGTAATTAGCAGGTTTGCATTTGTAAAATGCTTCTGCT
>Ga0078972_1003170_pt1 | contig 50300 bp, 40 predicted proteins | sample YelNatPaOPGAMG01_FD_67568 | JGI IMG/M metagenome (GOLD analysis project Ga0078972, IMG submission 67568) | Hot spring thermophilic microbial communities from Obsidian Pool, Yellowstone National Park, USA - OP-RAMG-01 (SPADES assembly) (version 2) | ecosystem: Environmental > Aquatic > Thermal...
CTATATTTAATGGCATTAGAAAGAGCAATAAATCTATCCTTATTTAAAATAAGCAATTTCTTTATATTAATCGAGTGTATACCATGTCTATCCTTATTTCCACCCCATTTGCAAAAATTATATTGACATATTTTGTTTATAGAGTAAAATTTAAAAAAACTTATTATTAAGGAGGAAACAAATGAAAATAATAAAGTTTATCCTTGTTCTTTCATCTATTTTTTTATTATCATCAATCTTACTGGCACAAACAGAAACACCAACAGAAACAACAACAGATACAGCAACAAATACGGTAACTAATACACCAACAGAAACACAGACATTTACAAATACCTCAACAATAACCGAAACACCAACCATAACTTCAACACCAACAAATACACCAACTGAAACCCCTGCAATACCGGTTGATAAAATCATTGCTTATCCAAATCCTGCCTACGGAGAAAAAATAATTATTGCCTATCCTTTGGCAAAAGATAAAACACCAAAAAAGGTAATTATTGTTATTAATTCTGTTGACGGAAGCGAAGCAGGAAGAATTTATGATTATTCACCAAACGGTTATACTGAATTTAACATAAAAAATTTATCACGCGGTGTTTATTTTTATAGAATAAATATTGAATATACTGACGGAACTAAAGAAAAATTACCCCATAAAAAATTCGCAATCATTAAATAATGGAGGAAAAAATGAAAAAATTTATTTTCACAATTTTTAGTTTACTTCTTTCTTTTTCAATTATTTATGCAGATATTGACGTTTTAGAAAAATATGATGATTCATCTAGTGTTTCCGGAAAATATCTTAATTTAAAACCAGGCGCCCAGGGTGCCGGTATGGGTAATGCATATATTGGTATGGCAAATAATGCTGTATCAATGTTCTGGAACCCGGCTGGGCTTGCCAATATGTTAAAAACGAGTGGCGAATGGAACTTTTTCATTAATCACAATATCTGGATTATGGATATGATGGCTGACAATATTGCCATTGCAAAAAAATTTGAAAAAATAGGTGTTTTTGGTTTAGGCATTTCTTATTTTAATGCAGGCCAGATAGAAAAATATGATATTGATATTAATAACAGATATGTTGAAAAAGGCAATTTTTCTCCTTATTCACTAATTGGAACTGTGTCATATTCAAATATAATGGACAAGGATATTGATTATGGCATTAATTTAAAGTATATCCTTGACAATATTGATAACAGCATACTTTATACTTTTGCATTTGATATTGGCGTAAGATACTTTTCTCCAATTAAAAATCTTTTATTTAACATTGTTGCAAAAAATTTTGGCGGACGTTTAGGTGAATTTATTTTATCAAAAGAACTATCATTTGCTGCGACTTATTCTTTTGAAATAAATGAATTTTTATTAAGTGCAGAAACTGATATATGCGGCATTGTAAATAACTATCCTGTTTATAATTTTGGCATTGAATTAAAGACCCCTTCAATTCTTATTTTAAGAAGCGGTTATCATACAACGAATTCATTTGCAGATGGCTTTAAGGATTTTAGTTTTGGTATTGGTTTAGAAATGGATGGAAAAAATCTTGACATTTCTTTTGAGCCGTATGGAGAATTTGGCAATTCCCTGCAATTAGCAATAAGTGGTAGTTTTTAAAAATGCTTATAAAAACTGATGATTTTGATAAAACATTAAAATTAATTTCACCACATTATTATGCCCTTTTAGTTACCTTAAACAAAAATGAAAAACCCAATGTTATGGGTATATCCTGGTTTATGTTTACATCTTTTTCTCCACCAAAAATTGCAATATCAGTAGGAAATACCAGATATTCATTTAAAAATTTAAAAGAGGTCCCTGAATTCACTTTATGTTTCCCAACATCAGAAATTACAGAAAAAGCAATGAAATGCGGTTATTTATCGGGCGAAGATACTGATAAAATTAAGAAATTAGAAATTGAAATTATTAAATCACAAAAGATAAAACCACCAATCATAAAAGATTCAATAGTTGCTTATGAGTGCCAGATTATTGATTCTTTTGCAACAGGCGACCATACCATATTTATAGGAAAAATTGTAAATTACCACTGTGATTATGATGCAAAAGACCATATTTATGTAAGAAATGGTTTTGAAGAACCAATTGCTATTAAATATGATTATAAACCTTAAAATCCATTCATAATTTTAAAATAAATTAAAATTGATTAAAATAACTAAATCCAAACCTGAAAATCGCGATAGCGATTTTCAGGGAAAAATTAAAATATAAAAATATATTTAAAAACAAACAAAAATTATAAAAAATATTTTTTTAATTATTCACCTACTATTGGGAGATTTAAAAATTAAATTTTTTTTATATTTTTAACCCCAAAATCGCCTCTATTGCGATTTTGGGGTCCAATTTTTATTTTTCAATCATTAAATTATGCTCTTTTATTTTTCTCCACAACGTTGATCGCGAAATGCCTAAAATTTTTGCAACTTTTGTATGATTATTTCCATATTTTTCAAATGCTTTAAGTATAGCCCTTTTTTCAACTTCTGCAAGATTTAATTCCTTATCTATAAAATTTGAAGCCGGCTGCACATTTTCTTCTTTATGCTCTTCCAGCTGATTAAAAACAGATATATTCTGCATATTTGCCGGTAAATCTTCAACTGTTATGGTATCTTTTTCACAAAAAATTACTGCGTGTTGAATTATATTTTCCAACTCTCTAACATTGCCAGGATAATCATAATGAGCAAGTATTATGCGCGCTCTTGGTTCAATACCGATTATATTTTTATTATATGCTCTATTATATTTTTCTATAAAAAATCTAATTAAAAGTGGAATATCTTCCCGCCTTTCCCTTAATGGTGGTAGATTAATAAGAACAACGTTCAGCCGGAAAAATAAATCTTCCCTGAACTTTTTTTCTTTTACAAGTTGAGCTAAATCCTGATTTGTAGCTGCTATCACCCTCACATTTACTTTTTTTACTTTTTCATCTCCTAATGGTCTTAATTCTTTGTATTCCAAAACTCTTAATAACTTTGCCTGCAAATTTAAACTTAAGTCACCTATTTCATCTAAAAAAAGTGTGCCATTATCTGCCAGTTCAATTAAACCTTTTTTATCAGATGTTGCACCTGTAAAGGCACCTTTTTTATAACCGAACAATTCTGCCTCAATCAAATTTTCTGGAATTGCAGCGCAATTGATTGTAACAAATACCCCGTTTGCTCTGTGACTCATTTCATAAATTGCTCTGGCAACAAGTTCTTTTCCGGTCCCTGTTTCTCCTATTATCAACACATTGCTATCATTTTTAGCAATTTTTTTTATTAAATTTTTTATTTTTAATATCTTTTCGCTTTTCCCAACAAATTTATTTTCAAAATAAGACAAATCAACTGTCTTTTGCTTTTCAATTTCATCAACTACTTTTTTCAAAACGTATTTTAACTCATTTATATTTACCGGGCATTCTAAATAAAAAAAATTATTTTTTTCTGCAATATCAATTGCTAAATTTTTTTTATCACTTTTCGCAATTACAATTACCTGTAATTGCGGAAACTCATCTTTAATAAAATTTCCAAGATTTAATTCAAACTCCTGCAAAAAATCAGAATCAATAAATAAAATATTATAATTCCCTTCGCTAAGCCGTTTTATTAATTCAGAAATTTCTATTAATATAGTTGGAACATAACCTATTTCCTGTATAAAATTATTTATAATAATTGCCGCTTCCCTATCCTTTACCGCTATTAAAATTTTTATCATTTATTAACCTCATTTTTTAATTTAATAAATAAGTCATTTAACTGTCTGTCTGTTCCAAATAATTCTAATCCCTGCTTTACTGTATCTAAAGCATCTCTTTTATTGCCTTTTTTATAATAGGTAAAGGCAATGTATGCATATATTTCTGGATTGGGCGTTTCATTTTTAGACAGCACAAAATTTCCTAATGCTTTATCAAAATCGCCCGTTTTAAAATAATACACTCCTAAATTCCTATATATTATACCAATTTTATAATTTTTTTCAAGTAAATATTCATATAAATACCTTGCTATATCAGGCATTGTATTAATAAACTCATTTGCTTTTGCTAATGTCATTTCATTTATTTGTTCAGGGGTTAAATTATTTAATGACTCATAAATTTTGATTATATTTTCTTCCTTTTCATTTTTTAATAAATTTTTAAAAATTTCTTTTGCAATCTCAAAAAGTCCAATTTCATAACATAATATCCCTGCTTCTTTTAAAATAAATTTATTTTCTGTAATTTTAGCTGCTTTTAATAAATTAATTAAATAATTTAACAAATCCCCTTTTAACTTATATGCAAGTGCAATATTGTAATATATATTTGCTTCTGGTTTTTCCACAGGAAACAAAAGCGCCTTTTTATAAAGATAAATCGCTTCATCAAAATTTTTTTGCCCTGATAATTCATTTGCCTGATTAACCATACTGGCAGGATACCATCCAATTAAATCCCTGTTAATTTTATTTTCTTTACAAAACTTTTTAAAAATTCCACGATAAGAATAAATTAAAAAAATTTTTGATGAAAATATTCTTTTTTCTTTTGATAAATTAAAAAGCAAACCCTTTTGATTTTTTTCATAATTTAATTTCATACCCTCAAATCTTGGAAAATAATTGCTAATAAACACATCTGTGCTTTTAGAAAATTTATCAATTATATTTAAAATATTTTCGTTCGTTGCAAATGGTTTCATTTCCACATAGCCATAACGCTTTATAAAATCATCAATGCCCCATTGAAAAATTAAAAAAGAAACTGTTACAAATTTTACATCTTTTCTTTTTTTCTGAATTTCCTGAATATAATAAATAGGCATTAAATTATAATCCCCATCTCCTATGTAACAATTCCCATAATTTAATGTATTTAAAATATTATATCCATAATCGTATAATAGATAATCCTCTGAAAAATTATTTTTATAAAAATTTTTAGATGCATAAATAAAAATAATAAAAAAAATAAAAATAACAAGACCTGTCTTATAAATTAAACGCTTTATTTTTTCAAAAAGCATAAAAAGCCCTAAAGCAATAAATATAAAAACAACATATTCCGCAGGCATTAAAAAAATATCCATCTGCCACAACAATTCTTCTTTTGTTCTATTATAAAAAACAACTGCTATTACAATTATTAAAAATAAAGTTAAATAAAAATAAAAAAATCTTTTTTGTCTTTTATATAAAAAAATCGCCCCTGGAATTGAAAAAATCCAGAAAATCCAGAAATTCGTTAAAAAAAATCTAATAAATTCTTTTACCTGATACAAAACCACATTAAAACTATATTTTACCGGATAAACATAGCCCTTCCTAAAAATTACCCAGAATAAATTATTCAGATTTGATGGATTTCCCCAGTTTAAAACCGGCTCTGTTTTTGCCCGTAAATATAAAAACAAATACGGTGAAATACCAATTATAAAAAATAAAATTATAATTAAATAATTTTTTAATTTTAGTTCTTTAAAATATTTTATTATAAAAAATATGTAAACCGGAAATAAAATTGCCATACTCGGCAAATGATTTGTAAGCGATAAAGCGTAAATAAAAGTTAAAAGATACAAAAATTTAATATTAATTTTTTCAATAAGTTCCAAACATAAAAAAATAAAAATTGAAAAAAATAAAAGATTTAATATATAAATACCGCCTTTTGCCTCTATCGCCTGATTCCAGAAAATATAACCAAAACTTAAAATTGATAATAAAGATATTGCAAAAGCAAAATACAATGGCTGTTTAAAATTAAAAAGAATGTATCTTTTTAAAATTAAAAAAGTAAAAATAATAATTAAAATAAAAAGAAAACTGGAAAACAAATTAACCTTAAATGCAACGTTCCCCGGTGATATTAAAGTAAAAATTTTTGCTATCATTGTAAACAATGGATAGCCAGGTGGATGACCTATGCCTAAAGTAAATGCAGCACTTGATGTTTCAGGCGAATCATTATTTTTAAATACAGGATGCATTGTATTTAAATAAATAAAAAAGATAAAAAGTATAAAAAAGGCAAAAATTAATATATGTAAATATTTTTTCATCAAATCACCTTTTAAAAAAATTTATTTTTCCTTGAAAACTAACCATCAAACGGGAAAGTGCTTCTTAATTTACAATAAAATCACAATAGAAATTTTAAAATTATTTATTTCATTGCATCTATGACAGCAATCATACTTTCAATTTTTTCGCTTTTACCATTTATCTGAATATATTTTTGTAAGACATTTTTAGCATTTTCTTTATCACCTTTTGCTATATATGCAGTTGCAAGATTTGAATAAGCTGCTTCATAATGCGGCGCCACAAAAACAGCCATTTTTAATTTTTCTACTGATTTATCAAAAAAACCGAGCTGCCCATAAATTGCTCCAAGCATATTATTTACTTCCGGACAATACGGATTTATTTTTAAATCTTTTTCATAATATTCCTTTGCCTTTTCAAAATTCCCTATTTCTCTGTATGTTTCTGCGGCATAATAATAATAACCCACATCCATCTGTGGTGTTAATTCAATCGGCTTTAAAGAAATAATACGTTCATAATAATTAATTGCATTATTATAATATCTATTTTTAGAAAGTTTATTTGCTTCTTTTAAATAAACATTTGCAAGCAATGTTTTCCCGTCAGAGACAATTGTATAAAAAAGAATAATTCCTGCAATAGTAATTAATCCTGCAATTATGTTTTTATTTTTTATTTCAATTTTTCCAGAATTCAAGTCCTGGAATAATAAAAACAAAAAAAACAATAATGTGGTAGAAGGTATATTATAAAATGTATTAAAAAAGGATGAAATCAAAAGCGAAAAAATTCCTGAAAAAATTCCAATAAAAGTTAAATTAAAATTTTTCTTTTTAATAAACAAATCATAATTTAAAAATAAAAAAATAAAAATTATGAGTAAAAATGCCCCAAGTCCTAAAATACCGGTTTCTGCGGCAATAAGTAAATAATTTTGATGCGGCATCCATGTAACAACATAATCATATTCTTTGTTTACCTGATTATTTAAAAGTATCCCCTGATAATATGGATAATGTAATCTGTATGTTCCAAAACCCGTTCCAAAAACAGGATGGTCTTTTATCATATACAAACTCGTTTCCCACATTAAAAAACGATGAATTATGGAACGTTTTTTATCTGCAAATCTTTCTTTTGCAATTTTTAAGCCATGTGGGGTTAAAAAAATCAAAACCACAATTATTGCTAAAAAAATAAAAATTATTCTTTTTTGCTTTTGAAAATAATTAAAAATAAAATCCTTTTTAAAAAACACAATTAAAAAGGTAAATACAATAAAGCCAACAAAAAATCCAATATAAACCCCAACTACTTTTGTATAAATTAAACAAAAAAATACAATAAAAAAAGAAATCCCTGTTAAAATTTTATGCTTTTCTCCTGCCACAAAATAAGTTAACAATAAAAAAACAGGTAATAAAAGTTCACCGGCAAAAAAATCAGGATTACCGATTGTTCCAAGTGGTCTCCCACCAAAATTTGTATTCCATTTAAAAAAATCCATATCAAAATGCTGAAAAATACCGTAAATTGAAATTAAAATATGAATAAATAATATGTAAAAAATTATTTTTTTTATTTTTACATTATCCAAAATTGAAAAAATAATAAAGGCACCTGTAATAGTTAAAAAAATTTCCAAAAAATATTTAAAACTTATTTCTTTATTAATTGAAAAAGCAATTGAAAAAAAAGAAATTGCAATATAAATAAAAAAAGGAATTAAATATTTTGTTTTTTTTAATTTTATCTCCCCTTTAATATAACCATACAAAAAATATATAAAAATAAGTAACGGTATAAAAACCCTTATAACCATTAATTGTGCAGGTCCAAATGGGTCAAAAAATGGCTGCCAGAAAATTAATGGAATGGTAAAAATTATAAAAAAAATTAAATTATCCAGTAATAACTCTAAATATCTCATAATAAAAATTTACAAACCGTAAAAATCGCCTTCAAACAAAACCAATCCGGCTGCGCCTATTGCTCCTGCCCTTTCTCCAAGTTTTGCAGGTAAAATTTTCGCAACAGAATAGACAATATCAAATGCACGTTTTTTTACTTCATTTTTTAAAGGCACAAACAATTTTTCTCCTGCATTTATTACACCACCTGCAATCACTACAACTTCTGGATTAAATACATTTAGAATATTTCCAACCCCGACTGAAAGATATTTAATAAAATCATCCCATACTTCTTTTGCAAGTTTATCATTATTTAATAATCCTTCATAAACCACTTTTGAAGTTATTTTATTTATATCCCCTTTTACAATTTCTGTTATCAGAGATCTTCTACCCTGTTTAATTTTTTCTTTTGCAAAATTTGCAATTGCAGTTGCAGATGCATATTTTTCAAAACATCCTTTTGATCCGCAATTGCATTGTATACCATCAGGAACAATTGACATATGCCCGATTTCTCCTGCATTGTAATTTGTCCCTCTGTAAAGTTTTCCATCTATGATAATTCCACCACCAATTCCTGTTCCAAGGGTTAAACCAACAATATTTTTTGCATTTTTCCCAGCCCCAAGCCATTTTTCACCATAAATTGCACAATTTGCATCATTATCAACACCTGTCTTTATTCCTGTTAATTCTTCAAACCTTTGTTTGAGTTTAATAAATTTCCAGCCGGGTAAATTAACAGCACCTAAAATAATCCCTTTTTTGCTATCAAGCGGACCAGGTGAACCAATACCAATACGCCATAAGTCCTTTTTTAAAATTTTTGATTTTTTTAAAAGGTCATTTAAATTTGAAACCATATTTAAAATGACTGCCTCAGGACCTTTTTCTGCTTCTGTTGGAAAATGCCTTTCCGCATATATTTTCCCATCTGTATCAATTATAAGCATATAAACATTTGTTCCACCAAGGTCTATTCCAGCTATGAGTTTTTTATTTTTTTTCATTTTTTTTTACCCTTTTTTAAAAAAATTGGTGCGAGGGGCGGGACTTGAACCCGCACGGATTGCTCCACATGCCCCTCAAACATGCGTGTCTGCCAATTCCACCACCCTCGCATTTTTTATCTTATAAAAATTAAAGAACTTTTTTATTTTACTCAATAATTTTATATTCTACTTTTGAAAATTTATCATTATTTCCAATAAATAAACTACATATAAATGAAATAAAACTAAATAGCAAAGATCCAATAATTGCTCCTAAAAAACTTGTTACTTCAAAGCCGGGAACAAAAAACGCAGCAAAAGCAAATAAAGCACCATTTAGTATAACTGTAAAAATGCCAAATGTAAATATGCTAAATGGTAAAGTTATTATAAATAAAAATGGTTTTATAAATGTGTTAATTACACCGATAACTGCTGCGGTTATTATAAGAACAAAAAAACCATCAATTCCCGTACTTGTTATATTCAAGCCCTTAATTGTTTTAACAACAATGAACAAAGCAATTGTATTTATTAACCATTTGGTTAATAAAACTTTAAAATTAAATTTATAATAAGCCAATTCCATATCCTTCCTTTACAAGTTTTTTATCTGTTTCACGCAATCTGTTAACAAGAACCTTTAAAAACATTTCATTTAATTTTACAACAATTGATGGATAGTCCTTTTTAAATGAATTATAATCTCTGTCAGAAAATCTTATTAACTTTGTTGGTTTTATTGCAACAACTGATGCAGACCTTGGAGCAGGCAAAATCATTGACATTTCGCCAAAAAATTCACCGTCTTTTAAATTTGCAATAACCTTTTCTTCGGTTTTTTGTTTTTTACATATTTTTACTGCCCCATTAACTATTATAAACATTGAGTCATCGCCTATCTGATTTTCTCTGAATATGTAATCATCGGTATTATAATCTTCCATAATTAAACGTTGAGAAAATACTTTTAATTCCTCTTCTGTAAAATTTTTAAAAAAATCCAGATTTTTCAGTACACTTATATCAACCATATACTTTTTACTCCTTTATAATAACTATGTGAATATCTCCATATTTTTTATCTTTTACGATATTTTTATTTTTTAAAATATCAAAATTTTCTTTGTATTCATTTTTATGAATTTCCATTACAAGCAAACCATCTTTTATTAAAATATCATTATTAAATAACAATTGCAAGAATTTTTTTATATATCCCTTATTATATGGCGGGTCAAGAAAAATAATATCCGCTTTTATATCCATTTTTTTTAAAAATTTAAAACTTAACTCATAGTCCTGATTTAAAATTTTATATCTTTCTTTTTCAATTTTTAATTTTTCTGCATTCTTATGGATCAATTTTCCATGTTTATTTTCTACAAAAATTACCTGTTTTGCACCATTGCTGAGCGCCTCAAGACCAAATGCTCCTGTGCCGGCAAAAAAATCAATCACAGTTGTTTCATTGATTTTTTCTCTCAACATATTAAATATCGCCTGTCTTACTCTTGTTTGAGTTGGTCTTATATCAAAGCCATCAGGCACTTTTATTTTTTGCCCGGAAAAAATACCACTGCCAATTCTCATCCCTTTACTCCATAAAATTATTTTTTGATTTAAATGAGTGCTTGATAAAAATTCTTAAATCCACTTTTTCCATTTAAGCAATAAAAATAAAAGCAGGGAAGATAAAACCATTAATCCCCACATAAAAATTACACCTAAAAATCCCCATTTAAACTCAGGAAGTTCAAGATTCATCCCATAATAACTTGTAATAACAGTCATCGGGATTGCAATTGTAGCAAGTATGGTAAGCCGGTGTATTGTTTGATTTAATTTTTTTGAATACATACTCCAGTATGATTCAATAAAAGATGGTATAATTTCTCTTAATATTTCTAAATCCCCGTTAATTCTTGCTATATGGTCATATATATCACGGAAATAAACTTTTGTTTTTTCTCTGATAAAATCCACTTCTGCTCTACATAATTTATTTATTAATTGCATCTCCATAGTTATAAACTTCCTAAAAACAAGTATGTTTTTCTTCTGTTTAAACAAGTCATCTAAAATCTGCTCGCTTTTTTCCTCAAGAACCTTATTTTCCAGTATTTCCATATTATAATCAAGTTTTTCAGTAATCACAAAATATTCATTTATAAGAGAATCTATTATTGCATAAAGTAAAACATCGCTGCCTTTTGTTATATCATTTTCTCCCCCTATTAATGTCCCGGTTTCATTTTCTTTCATCCTGTTTATTTTATTCATTAATTTCGTTATTGAATTTAATTTATTTTCATGAAAAGTAATAACATAATTTTTCCCCAGAAAAATATTGAGTTCCTGTGTGCTTATTATATCATCGTATGTAATTCCATATAAGGTAATAAAAACATATTTTTCAAATTCTTCTATTTTAGGATGGTCCTGCGGAAAAATGGCATCTTCAATGGATAATTGATGGAAATCAAATTTATCAATCAACATATCAATTTCATTTTCATTCGGGTCCTCAAGGTCAATCCACACTACATTTTCATTTTTTTTAATGTATTTTAGCATATTCTTTTGGTCGGTTTTTAGAATTTTTCCATCTGTGAAGACAAATGCATTAAACATTTTTTCCCCTTTTTAAATCGCTTTATAAAAATATTTTATTTTTTACTTAATTTGTTTATTAGATAATGATGCCTGACATTTAATACAAAGCCGTGCAAAAGGTAATATTTTTAACCTTTCAATGCTTATATCCTTACCGCATTTTTCACATTTCCCATACTTACCATCCTCAAGCCTTTTTAATGCCTCTTCAATATCGTTTAAAAGTCTTTTATTTTTTTCAGACAAATCCATATGCAATTCTTTATCATATATATTAGAAGCTGAATCAGCTGCATCCCCTGCATCATTTTGAAAACTATCTATACTTTCCATTTCTTCCGCATTCTGCTTTATTTCATTTAATTTCTCATTTTTCATTGAAATTAATAATTCTTTTAATTCTTTTTTCCTTTTGGCATCCATAACAACCTCTCTTTTTTTTATGTATATGCTTTTATTTTTTCCTCAATTTTTTGCTTTGGCTGTGGCAACTCCATAGTTCCTCTTTTTAATTCAAGCGTTGTTTTTATTTTTGCTTCGAATTTTTCACTTAAATAATAAAAAGCTGCCCAGGGGTCTGTTTTTTCACCACATGTAAAAAGGTCAACAGCAGCATAACCATATTCTGGCCATGTGTGAATAGCAAGATGCGATTCAGCGATAACTACCACTCCACTTATTCCATGCGGACTGAATTTATGAAACACATCCTGAACAATTGTTGACTTTGCTTCTTCTGCTGCTGCTATCATTGACTCTTCAATAAATTTTAAATCATTTAATTTCTTTTTATTACATCCATAAAATTCAACGAGCAAATGTTTCCCCAAACTTTTCAATTTAAGGTTCACCTCTGTTTTAAAATTTTTATTTATATAATAAAAAAGCCCGCCGGGCTTTTTTGTTCCTTTAAATCTTTTAAATAACAAAATTATTTTATTTAATGTAAATATAAACTTTTATTTTAAATTTGTCAAGTTTTTTTTGTAAATTTCATAAAAATTTTTTAACAGTAAATTTATGTGTTTTGGATTTTCGTTTAAGTAAAATGCAAAGATTCTATTTTTTCTACCCTAAAAATTCAATCCATGTTATTAGCAAGTTACGGCTTTTTTTTGATTTTAAAAAAATTGTTTTGCTGTTATGTTTTTATTCCCGGTTGCTTGCTATCAAAGGTTCCCTCTCAAAAAAACATGGCTGGTGCCAGACAATTTTTGAATAAAATCAGGACGTTTTGGGACTATATTCTTGAGCCCTTTTATTAAAGTTTAAGCTTTGAATTCAAGTGCATAGGTTCCCGCGTCAGCCGAGTGCCCCGCTTTGTTTTTGTGCCACCAAAAATCCAACCCATGTTATTAGCAAGTTACGGCATTTTCTGATTTTAATGAAAAAATTGCTCTGGCACCAGCCATGTTTTTATTCCCAGTTGCTTATTAGTACATAGAAATCAAAAAAATTGAATGTGCTGCATAACACGGGCTAACTTACTGGTAATGGTTAGTTTCTAAATGGAGATTGAAGAGACATTTTTAATTCATTATAAATTTTTATTCTGTTTCTACCTCTCGTGACTAAGAGGGGGATTACGGAGATACAATAAAAATATTTTTTAATTTTTATAATCTTTTACCTCAAACACCAAATTTTCTAAATCGTTCCATTTATTTATAGAAGGAGAAACTGCTAAATTTAAAACACTTCCTTTTTTTATTAAAACCGCATCTTCTTCTTCATAATTAAAAATAATAAAATTATAATTTTTATTATTATGGCTTCCATAAAATTTTAAAGTGTTTTTTTTAAGCAATTTTACATCTTTTATTTCAACATTTTCCATTAAAAAAACCGGCTCAGGATTGCCTTCGCCCCATGGTTGCAATTTTTCAAAAATTCTTATATCAGTTATATCAATTTTATCTTTTATTATCGCATCAATATATAAAATCGGCTCAAAATCAGAAGGCGATTTAGTATTAATCAGATATTCATTAATTGCCTTCCTAAAATTTTCAAGATTTTCTTTTTTTAAAACAACCCCTGCTGCAAGTTTATGCCCTCCAAATTTTTCAGTTAAATCCTCAACATATTTTAATGTATCATATATATTTACTGAATAAATGCTCCTCGCGCTTCCATGAATAAAACCATTTTCATCTTTTGTAAATACAAAAGCAGGCCTGAAAAATTTTCTAACTAATTTTGATGCAACCAGACCAATTATGCCAGAATTCCAGTTTTCATCGTAAAGAACAAGTACAAAATCTTTTATTGGCTCAAATGAACTTTCTAATTTTTTTAGCGCTTCTTTTTCTGTTTCCTCAAGCAATTTTTTCCTTTCCTGATTTACATTATTTAAATAGTCCGCTATCTCTTTTACCTTTGTTTCATCATCAGTTAAAAATAGTTCAACTGCTCTTTTTGCATGTTCTAATCTGCCTGCCGCATTAATTCTTGGACCAAGTATATAGCCAATGTGATATGTGGAAACCGGTTCATCTGATTTTAATTCACTTACTTGCTTTAAATAAAAAAGTCCGAGATTTTCTGGTTTTTTTAATAAATTCAAGCCCTTGCGAATAATCATTCTATTTTCATAAGAAAGTGGAACAATATCTGCAATTGTTCCTAAAGCGACAAAATCCAGAAATCTATCTCCTATATTTATATTATTTTTTTCTGCAAGAGCGCATATAAGTTTATACGCCACACCAACACCGCTTAATTCTTTATCAGGATATTTTTGTGAAAATTTAGGATTAATTATTGCATCCGTCGCATCTGGAATTTTACTTATATCTGGTATATGGTGATCAGTTATTATAATATCAAGCCCATTATCTTTTGCAAATTTTATCTGTTCTTTTGAATTAATACCACAATCTACTGTTATTATTAAACCGGTTCCATTATTTTTCAAATATAAAATCGCATTGTTATTTAAACCATAACCCTCATCATGTCTGTTTGGAATATAATAATCAATGTTTGCATATTTAATATTTTCTTTAAAAAATCTTATCAATATGGCAATTGCGGTAACCCCATCTACATCATAGTCCCCATAAATTGTAATTTTTTTATTATTTTTTATTGCATCATCTATTTTTTTTATTGCACTTTCCATATTTTCAAATAAAAATGGAGAATGAAAATTATATTTATCTATATTTAAAATTTTATTTATCTTTTCATAATTATCAAATCCCCTGTTAATAAATACATCTAAAATAAAATCCGAATAATTAAAAAACTTTTTTAAATCATTTTTCAAATCTATATTATTTTTATTATAAAAAATCCATTTCATTATTGTTTTTCCCAAAAATTAAAAGAAATTATTTAATAAATTCATTTATTTTTTCAAATTTCACAGAAATTATTTTTGATACCCCATCCCTTTCCATAGAAACCCCATAAATAATATCTGCAATTTCCATTGTTAATTTATTATGGGTTATGATTACAAACTGCGTTTTTTCTTTAAACTCTTTAATAAAATTTATGAACCTAATAATATTCACATCATCAAGTGGAGCATCTACTTCATCCATAATACAGAAAGGACTTGCCTTTATTAAAAATATTGCAAAAAGCAAAGAAATCGCTGTAACTGCTTTTTCACCACCCGACAATAAATTAATATGTTGAAATTTTTTCCCCGGTGGCTTTGCAATTATATCAATACCTGATTCTAAAACATTCTCCTTATCTACTAAAATAACATCTGCTTCGCCCCCCTTCATCATTTTACTAAATACCTGCCTAAATCTTATTTTTATTTCATCAAATGCTTTTGTAAACCTTTCTGTTGATTCTTCGTTAATTCTTTTTATTATCTTTTTTAAATTTTCCCTGCTAGCAACTAAATCATCATACTGCTTTTGCAAAAAATCCATTCTTTGTTTTACTGTGTTATATTCCTCTATGGCTACAAGATTTACCAGACCAATACTTTCCATCTTTTCTTTATTTTCTGAAACCTTTAAATTTAAGGTTTTATATTCTTCTTCATCAATCTGTAATGCTTCTATTTCATTTTCGTCAGGCACAACTTTATAATTTTCCTGTATTTTTTGATATATTGATTTAATTTCGAAACTTATCTCATTAATTTGCATTTTTAATTCGGATAATTTTTCTCTTAATTCTTCCCGTTTCCCACCCATTTCTTTTATAAAATTTTCCAAATCATCTTTTTGCTTTATTATTTTTTCAAATTCTGCTTTTAAATTTTCAATTTGATTTTCATCATTAAGAATTTCTGTTTTTAATTTTAATATACTTTCATTTATGCTATTTTTTTCATTTTCAAGTTCAATCAATTTATTATTTATATTTTCCACTTCTTTTATTAAACTTTCATACTTTAAATTCATTTCCTTTTTTCTTTCTTCAAGCATATTTTTATTTGACAAAAGAAACTCAAGATTGCTTTTTTCTTTAATAATTTCCTTTTCAAATTCATTTATTCCTTCTTTTCTTAGATTTGAATCATCCTGCTTCATTTTTAAAATTTCATCAATTTTTTTTATTTCGTCTGATATTTTGGCAAGGGAAACCTCCTGTTCTACTTTTTCCGATTCCAGTTTTTCTTTTAATTCCATTATTTCTTTTTTATAATTTTTAAGGGTCTGTAAACTTGTTATATTTTTTTCAATATCCTGTTTTATAAACTTTTGTTCTTCATTTTTTTGCTTTATTCTTTCATTATCCTTTACAACTTCAATATACTGATTATGATAATTTGATGATAAATTTTCAATTTCCAATTCAACTTTAGAAATTTTGTTATCTAAAATATTTTTTTCTTCATTTAATGAATTCAACCTTTCTTTTGCAAGCAAAATTTCATTCTTTATTTCATTAATTTCTTTTGTTCGCGTTAATAAATTTGTTCCAATTTCTCCCTCGCCACCTATTTTTCTGAATATCCCATAATTTGAAATCAATTCTCCATTATTTGTAAGTAAATAATATTGTTCATCAATTTTATTTGAGGATATTACTTCATTTGCTTTTTCCATATCCGCAACAACATAAATATTATAAAAAAGCAATTTAATTCCCTTGTATTTATCATTAACACTGAATAAATCCGGCAAATACATCTCTATATTTTTATGATTTATCTTTTTTCTCCAGCTATTTAATATAAAATCACATTTTGAATTTAATATGTCATTATGAAGTAACAACAATTCTCCCTTTTCCCTTTCATATATTGTAAAAATTTCTTTTATAATATCTAAATTATCCACTAAAATTGCCTGTAAATAACTGGAAAAAACCTTTTCTATTAATTTAACATATTTATTTTCAACATTAATTATACCGCTTATACTATCAAAAACTCCTGTTTCCCTGTTATTTATTTGCATTTTAAATTCTGTCAGCACTTTTTTTACAATATCGCTGTATCCAGCCATTTTTCTCTGCATTTCACTTAAAAATTCATATTTTGAATTTATTTTACTTATAATAAGCACCTGTTCTTTTATGATTTCGTTAATTTTTTCAAAATCATTTTTTAATTGAAGTTTTCTTTTTAATAAATCTTCCTCTTTCAATTTTATATTCTTTATTTCTTCTTCTTTTATTTTAATTCCATTTTCTATGTGGTCCAGTTCCAATTCAACCAGATGTAATTTTTCTTCATTTTGCTTTTTTAAATTTTCAAGTTTGTTTATATCTTCATCAATACCTTTTACAGCCACTTCCCTTTCTGTTATTTTATTTTTTATTTCTACTATTTTACCTGATATTTCATCAAGAATTTTTGTTTTTTCTTTTTTTTCTCCTGCTATTTTTTCTATTTCCTGCTTCAAATAATTTAATTCTTCATTACTTTTATTCAGTTCTGTTTCTTTATGCGATATACGTTCATTACTTTCTTTAATTTTATTATCATTTTCTTCAATTTCAATTTTTATCTTTTCAATTTTTTCAACAAGTTCAATTGATTCTTTATTTGCATTTTCTTTTTGTTTAATTAATTCCTTATTTTTTTCATTATTATAAACCAGATTATCTTCCATTCTTTTTATTTCCTGTTGTTTTATAATAAGAGAATTGTTCTTATCCTTTATTACATTTTCTTTTTCAGCAATTTCCACTTTAAGTTTTTCAAAGTCAATTTCATAATTTTTTAATTTCATATTTTCTTCATTTATCTGTTTTTCTATTTCTTCTTTTTCCGCAATTAATTTTTTATATTTTTCGTTTAATTTTTTTATCTGACTTTTTAGCAATTTTATTTCTATTTCATCTGTTTCCTCTTTTAAAATTTTATATTTTTCTGCCTTTTTTGCCTGTCTTTCAAGCGATGACGCCTGTCTTTTTACTTCTTCCAAAAGGTCATTTATCCTTAGCATATCGCTTTCAACTGTTTCCAGTCGCCTTAATGTTTCTTCTTTTCTTTTTCTGTGTTTTGTTATACCAGCCGCTTCCTCAAATATCTCCCTTCTTTCCTCTGGTTTTGCATTTATTATTCTATCAACCTCTCCCTGAGAAATAATTGAATAAGAATCAATCCCAACCCCCGTATCCATAAAAATTTCCTGGATATCCTTTAATCTGCATTGATTATCATTAATCAAATACTCGCTTTCTCCAGACCTGTATAAACGTCTTGTAACTTTTACTTCTGAATAGGGTAAATTTATTTTTTTCTCCTGGTTATCAAGAACCATTGATACTTCTGCCATGCCAAGTGTCTTTCTAATATCAGACCCGGCAAATATTACATCTTCCATTTTATTTCCCCTTAAACTTTTAACACTTTGCTCTCCGAGCACCCATTTCATCGCATCAAAAATATTACTTTTCCCTGAACCATTTGGTCCAACAATAACAGTTATTCCTTTATCAAACTCTATCGTTGTTTTATCTGCAAATGATTTAAAGCCAAAAAGATGCAGTTCCTTTAATTTCAATTTAAAAACTCCTTTTTAAATTTTTCAAATGCCGTTTTAATTGTATCAAAGTCATTTTCATTTAACAAAGGGTGAACAGGCAAACTCAATACCTCTTTTGCAATTTTTTCAGAAACTGGTAATGAATTTTTTTCAGATAACAGTTTTTTATAAAATGGCTGTTTGTGTATTGGTATGGGATAAAATATTTTTGCTCCGACACCATTTTCATTTAAGGTCTTTAATAAGTTATCCCTTAAACTACTTTTAACCCTGATTGTAAATTGATGATAAATATGATATTCATCTTTACTTTCCTGCGGCAAAATTATCCAGTCATAATTTTTTAAAATTTGTTTTAATTTTTCTGCATTTTTTCTTCTTTTTTCATTAAATTCATTTAATTTTTTGAGTTGTTCAATGCCAATGGCAGCTTCTATATCTGTCATTCTGTAATTGTATCCGAGCATAGTATGATAATAAATTTTTTCCTGGCCATGATTTATAAAAGTCCTAATTTTATTTGCAATTTTTTCATTTTTAGTTGTTACAAAACCACCTTCTGCTGTTGTAATATTTTTTGTTGCATATAAACTGAATGCCGCTGCATCACCAAAAGAGCCGGCAAAACCGCCTTTATATTTTGCCCCGTGTGCCTGGGCAGCATCCTCAACAACTTTAACCCCGTATTCTTTTGCAATCTTTATAATTTCATCCATTTTGCAAACCCTACCATAAAGATGAACCACCATTATCGCTTTTATTTTTTTATCCTTTTTTAATTTTTCCCTTATTGCATCAACATCTATATTAAAAGTTTTCTCATCAATATCTGCAAAAACCGGTTTTGCACCGGCATGCAGTATTGAATTTGCGGTTGCAATAAAAGTAAAAGGGGTTGTGAGAACTTTATCGCCCTCTTTAATGCCAAGCCCGAATAAAGCAGCATGCAAGGCGCAGGTTCCATTTGCCGTTGCTATTACATTTTTGAAATTAAAAAAATTTTTTAAATTTTCTTCCAGCATTTTAACTTTTGGACCAGATGCAATCATTCCTGATTTTAAAACATCTACAACTGCTTTTATTTCATCTTCTGTTATTACTGGTTTTGAAATGGGTATCATATTTTTTCTCCTTTTTCATATCGCATAAATAAATATATTTGAATCATCCGCTTTTTTAATAACATTTTTTTTATTTAAAATAAATGTTTTTTTTGCTTCAATAACAATTCCCTTTCCATTATACCGTTTTATTAAATTAATTGTTTTTTCACCCATTACAGGAACATCATATCTGAAATCCTGTTTTGTTCTTGCGACTTTTATTACAATAAAGTCATTACCTGCTATTTTTGCCCCCCTAATTATGCATTCATCTGTTCCTTCCTGGGCTTCAACTGCTACAACTATATTATTTTTTACAATTACCGTTTGTCCTATATCAAGGTCTGCTATTTTTTTTGCAATTGCATAACCAAAATTAATATCCTTTTTTATTTTATCATTTACTTTTACCTTTCCCAAAAAACCTTTTTCAGCAAGTAAATGTGAAAGTAAATAAGTTGTCGGTAAAACCGTTACATTGTTTTTTTTAAATTCATCTATTATTGCCTGCATAATTGTCACTGCTCTTTTATCCTTTACTCTAAATAATAAATTCAATGTTTTAAAATCAAATTTTAAATTTTTAAGCAAATTGGTATGCCGAATATATCCAAGAAATATTATTTTTTTTATTTTTTCTTTTTTTATTAATTTAAGTATTTTGCTGAGTTCAAAAAGTCCTATCCAGTAAATTGAAAAACCATATTTTTCTAAATTTTTATCTGCCTCATTCTGCAATGCAAATATGACAATTTCTTTTTTTTTTATTTTTGCACTTTTTAAAAATTCATTGGGTAATTGTCCGCCACCGGCAATAAGTCCTATTTTTTCACTCATCTTGTTATGCCCCTGATTGAACTTTTTGCAAATTCAATAAAATACTTTACTTCTTCAATCTGCTCAACTTCATTCTCTATTTTTTTTAATGCTTCATTTAAAAGGAGTTTTTCTCTAAAAAATATTTTATAGACCTTTTCTAAAATTTCTATTTTTTCAGGCGAAAAATTTCTCCGTTTTAATCCAACTTTATTTAAACCACAAACTCTTATTGGATTATCAGATACCAGCACAAAAGGCATAATATCTTTTGTAACCCTTATACCACCACCAACCATGGCATGGGCTCCAATCCTTACATTTTGATGAATTGCTGTTAAACCACTTATAAAAGCATAATCATCAATATGAATGTGGCCTGAAAGCCCGGCATAATTTACAATAATTACATTATTACCAATAACACAATCATGTGCTATATGTGCCATTGCCATTATAAAATTATTATTACCTATGATTGTTGCTTTTCCTTCTGTATTTGACCTGTGAATTGTTACATATTCTCTTATTACATTATTATCGCCAATTTTCACAAATGATTTTCCCCCTTTGTATTTTAAATCCTGCGGAGCATCACCTATCAATGTACCTTCACCGATGTAGTTATTATTTCCTATAATGCTACCACTTATAATATGTGCTTTTGGACCTATTTCAACATTATCCCCAATTTCAACTTCGTCATCAATTATTGCAAAAGGACCTATTTTTATATTATTTCCGAGTTTTGCTTTATTAGATACAATTGCTGTATTATGGATCATTTTTTACCCTTTATTTATTTGCAACCATTGCCATCATATCTGCCTCTGTGACCAGTTCATCATTCACAAATGCTTCACCGTGAATTTTAGCAATGGTTCCTTTCAATTTTAAAATTTTAGCCACTAATTTTAATTGATCACCTGGAACAACCGGTTTTCTGAATTTTGCTGCCTCTATTGACATAAAATACATTGTCTTTCCTTTACAGTCCTCCAGCTGATGCAGTAATAGAATTCCACCGGTTTGTGCCAATGCTTCTACTATTAGAACACCCGGCATTACCGGCTCACCCGGAAAATGTCCCTGAAAAAACCATTCATTTATTGTTACATTCTTAATGGCTGTTATGGATTCACCAACCTTTACATCTAAAACCCTGTCAACCAGTAAGAAAGGAAATCTATGCGGCAAAAATTCCTGTATTTTTTTTACATCAATCATAATTTTTACCTCCTTAATTTTTCAGTAGTTGTTTAACCACTTCAATATTATGCCTGTGACCTGTTTTTACAGCAATTATTAATAAATATAAATCGCCCGGCAAAAAACAAAAATCACCTATTATGTCAAGAACTTTATGCCTTGTTAATTCATCACTGTATCTTAACCTCGTATTTACGGGCTTGCCTTTGTCAATTAAAATCGCATTATTAAAGTCAGCGCCCTTGATGAGCCCTGCCTTGTACAACCATTCAATCTCGCTTTTAAATCCAAATGTTCTGGCTTTTGAAATTTCTTTTATGTAATTATTTTCATTAACTTCAATAAAAAATTCCTGCGGTGCTATTCCAAATTTTGAAAAATCGGAAAAATAATAAATTTTTAATTTATCATAAGGCAGCACAATTAAAAACCTGTCATTATCTTTAATATAACATGGCTTTGTTATTTTAAAAATTTCTTTTTCTTTATTTTGTTTTAAAATTTTTGCTTTTTTTAATATCTTGCAGTATTCAAAAGAACTGCCATCTAATGCAGGTGGTTCATCACCTTCAATATCAATTAAGATATTATCAATTCCAAGCCCTTTAATTGCCGATAGCAGATGTTCAACAGTGTAAATAGTGCTTTTTTTGTATTTTAAAGTTGTTCCTCTTTTAACATCTGCAACAAAATCAACATCCAGTTTATATTCAAAACCGTTATTTTTTAAAATAACGCCTGCATCTACATCTAAAGGGCTAAAAATAATTTTTGATTTTTTACCTTTATGCAGTCCTTTACCTTCAATTGCAACCTGGCTTTTTATAGTTTGCTGTTTTTTCATCTTTTAAAAATTATTTTATTTATTTTTCACTAATTCATTTACCTGCTTGAACAACTCCTCAAGTCGCATCATATATGCCTCTGACCTTCTTAATTCTTTTATTGGTCTTGCTGGTGTTCCTGTTATTGCAGCACCATCAGGAATATCTTTTGAAACACCTGCCTGAGAACCGATTTTTACAAAATTTCCTATTGTTATATGGTCAACAAAACCAACCTGTCCACCAATTATACAGTGTTTACCAATTTTTGTTGAACCGGCAATCCCTGTTTGCGCTGCAATCAATGTTCCTTCACCAATTTCAACATTATGAGCAACGTGAACTAAGTTATCAAGTTTTACATTGTCATTGATAATTGTTGGACCAAATGAACCACGGTCAATTGTGCAATTTGCACCTATTTCAACACCATTCCCTATTTTAACAAAACCTATCTGTGGTATTTTAATTATTTTTCCGTTATCTTCTGTAAATCCAAAACCATCACTGCCTATCACTGTCCCTGAATGAATGAGAACACTTTCTCCGATTTCAGTGCCATCATAAATTGAAACAAGCGGATTAATTTTTGTATTGTTTCCGATTTTTACCGAATTACCAATACAAACATTTGCTCCAATATAAACATTATCCCCCAACTGCACATCATCTTTAATGACAACAAAATCATCTATGTAAACATTTTTACCTTTTTTAAAATTTTTACCTATTACTGCTTTTTCAGAAGTATAATCAACAATCTTTTTTTCCGGATAAAATAAATGAATTACAGCAATATATGCTGTTCTAACATTTTTTACTTTTATGACTGTTTTTTTATTTATTTTTTCTACTGAATCAGAAATTATGACTTCCGCCTGGGATTCCTCTGCTTCTTTTAAAAATTTTGGTGAGAGAATAAAACTTATTTGATTTTTTCTGGCATTTTTCAGGTCAGAAATTCCAGAAATTTTTATATTGTTTTTACCTGTTATTATGCCATTTATTTTTTCTGCAATTTCTTTTGCAGATAATTCCATTTTTTATTCCTCGTTCATCTGTTTTAATACAAGATAGGTTATATCCTCTCCACCATATAATAAAAGATTTTTTTCAAAAACAAAATCATAACCCTTATCCTTTGCGATTTTTTGAACAATTGCTCTTATTTCTTCTACTATGTTTGCCGTTAATTGCTTTTCTTCGCCATATAATTTTTGTTGTATCTCAAGGGCATCTGCCTGAAGCTTTTCAAGTTTTTGCTGTAATTCATCTTCCTTTTCTTTTAATTTATTTTTATCCAGTATTGATTTTTGTTTATCTAGGTCCTCTTTCATCTTTAAAATTTCCTGTTTCTTTTTATCAATTTTTTTCTGCTCTTCCTCCAGTTTATTTTGCAATTTTGTTTTTGCTTTTTTTGTCCCTGAATACTGATTAAAAACCTTTTCAATGTCAACATACCCAACTTTCAAGGCATACACATTCGAAAGCATGAAAATAAAAATAACCAAAGAAGTCAAAACAATTAAAAATTTTTTCATAAAAACCTCCTTTTTTTAAAAAATATTTCCTATATTAAAATGAATTTTACCACCTTCAACTCTTTTGGTGGGATCAAGTGCATAACCCCAGTCAAGCCGTATCAACATAACTGTTCCAGGCACGGTCAATCTTATACCGAACCCCCAGCTTGGATACAAATACGGATTCATCCAGTTCACATTATTAAAATTTTCCCAGCAGTTGCCGCTATCATAAAAAACAGCCAGGGTTAAAATCTTTTCAACTATTTTTAATTTATATTCCACATTTGTAACAATTAAAAAATTTCCGCCAGCAACTGGTCCAAGCGCCCTTTCTTCATAACCTCTCACAGTATCTGTTCCGCCAGCATAAAATTTTTCTATTGGTGGAACATTTGGATTCCCATAACTCCATTCATATCCCCACGCATTTCCAATACGCGCATGCAATGCAAGAACAAATTTCCATATACTTGGGATAAAATACCGTCCATCCCAGAGCATTTTTAAATAGTTATAATCACCTCCTAAATATCCACCCCCAATCTGTAAGGATAAATTTGAATACAATCCACGGTTCGGATCAAAAACATCATCACGTGTATCATATACATACATTGGCGTTATACTGCTTATTGAACTTTTTCCTTCTGAAATATAACCAACTAAATCACTTCTTATATTTGAGTAATTATCTTCCTGATACCTATATGTTATGAAACCCTGATTTGCATCATCAAATCTGCGCCCGAGATTAAAGTCAAACCCGTATGTATCAAGATCATAACCCTGATTATTATATGACTGATTTTTAAAGGTATTCCAAACATCAACACCAAAAGAAGTTGGTGTATCAAAAAGCCATGGGTCTTTATATGATAATTGCCAACTCTTTTTCTGGTTTCCAACCTGAACATCTGCACTGAACAGTTTTCCTTCACCAAAAAGATTGCTCTCTGTTAATTGCACATAACCAACAAGTCCTTCTAAAGAACTATAACCAGCCCCGAGTCCAATTGTCCCTGTTTTTCTTTCTTTTACTTCAAAAATTAAATTTAATTTATCAATGTCAACCTGTTCGGTATCAATAAGAACATTGTCAAAAAAACCAAGATTGTAAATTTTTTCCTGTGATTTTCTTATCAAATTGCTATCAAATGGGTCCCCTGGTTTTATTGACAATTCCCTCCTTATTACTTTATCCTTTGTAGAATAATTACCTCTAATTTTTATATTGTCTATGTATGCCACAGGTCCTTCCGTAATATCCAAATTAATATCCACATTTCCCTGGTCATCATCATATATATATGTATCATTTATCTGGGCAAAAATATGTCCTTTTTCCGCATACATATTTCTTATGATTGAAATGTCTTTATCAAACTGAATTTTATTAAATGTGTTTTTTTCTTTTGTATCAATTTTATCAAGAATTTCTTCTTTTGTAAAAATTTCATTACCAGAAACTGAGATACTTTTCACATTATATTTTATTCCTTCATCAACAGGAATTTCAATTGATATAGCATTGTTTTCTTTATCAATTTTTACATAATCATTTATAATTTTCTTTTTATTCAAGTCAATTTCACCGAGTGTATAGCCATTTATTTTTGCTTTAACATAACCTTCCTTATAATATTCATTTATAATATTTTTTAAGTCCTCAATAAACTGTTCATCATCAAAGACCCCGCTGACAAACCACCCTTCCTCTTTTGTTTTCATTACACCTTTTATTTTATCAACACTGAAAACCTGATTGCCTGTCGCTGTAATTTTTTTAACTTTTAATTTATCGCCCTCGCTTATTTCCAGTTCAATATTTACCCATTCACCCTTTTTCCCTTTTTCTGGCTCTATTTTATTTATACTGTATTTTACCTCTGCATAATAAAAATTTTTTTCTTTATACATATTTTGAATTTCTATAATTGCTTTTTTTAATTTATACTCATCAAAATACTCATTTTCTTTTATTTTAATTTCTTTTTCTTCGTTATCAAGTTTTCCTTTTATATCCCCTTCTCCGACTTCTTTATTTCCTTTAATTATTATTTTATTTATACGCGGTTTTTCTTTAAGTTCGTAAACCAGCACATTTTTCCCGTCAATTTTTTTTAAATAAATTTTTATATCATCAAATTTACCGGTTTTATATAAATTTTTAATATCTTCCCTTGTTTTATATTTTGAATAAATCATCCCCATGCCATAAGATGTTTTTTCAAGTATTTCTTTATCTTCTACTGTTGTATTTCCTTTTATAATAATATCTTCTATTATTTTATCACTGTCTTCTTTAGAATTCTGTTGTGTATCCTGCGCCATAACAAAAGCGGTATTTAATAATATAACTACAATTAAATAAAAAACAATTTTTTTCATAATTGCCTCCAGTATTTTAAAAAGCGAAAAAATTATATCATAATAAAAAAATAATTCAATCTATTTATAATCCAAAAATCGCCATCGTAATTTTTATGTTAGACGAAAAAAAGATAAAATAGTATACATTTAATAATTTTTATTTGCAGAAATGTCAATGTCTCAGTAATGGGGGGTAATAATAAAAATTGAAAATCCCTCTTAATCTCCATTTAGAAAATGGTTTTCCGCGTCAGCCGAGTGCTCCGCTTTGTTTTTGTACCACCAAAAATCCAACCCCTTGTTAATAACAAGTTACGGCATTTTCTGATTTTCCATAAAAAAATTGAATGTGCTGTATAACACGTGCTAACTTGTGAGCAATGGTTAGTTTATGGAAGAGGATGAAGGAATGCAAGAGGTTACTTGAAAGCAACCACCCCCTCTCTCTAACTCTCTCCCACGCAGGGGAGAGAGGAATTTTTTAATTGCAAATTGTAAATTGTAAATTATAAATTAACAGTCGCACTGTTTAAAAGGGAAGGAAGGAATTCCCCTCGCCCTTTGATGGGAGAGGGATAAGGGAGAGGGTGAAAGTATGCAAGAGGCGTTTTGAATGTAATTTCCCTCTCTTTCTTTTCATCACTGGAGAGAAGAAAAAATAAAAACAAATCCCTCTGTCTCTCCCTTTAAAAAAGGGAGAATTAAAAAAATGAAAAAAATTGCTCTGGCACCAGCCATGTTTTTATCCCGGGTTTCTTATTAGTATATAGAAATCACAAAAAAATTGGATGTGCTGCCTACCACGGGCTAAAGCTAAAAATATGTGTAATAAATATCTTTAAAAATGGGGAATGAGAAGATTTTATTAATGTAAAAGCCTATCGCGACTGAAGCATTACCAGAAATGCCAATTTTATTCTTTTATTTCCTTTATTAGATAACTATTTAATTTTTCTTTTAAAATAAAATCCTTTGCATAATTTTCTGCTTCTTTTTCTGTTTCAAACCTGCCAACCTGTATTTTTATAAATTTTCCTTCTTTTTTCATAAATACAGAATAATTTTTATTCTGTAATTTCTTAAACATCATATCTGCAATTTTTTTATTTGTGTATGCACCAATCTGCACTGTAAATTGACCCGTTTTTGGTTTCTCACTTTCAACCGTTTTTTTCACTTCAACAGAAGGTATATTTTGCACTTTTTGATTTTTCACAGAATAATTCGGAAACCTTTGAGTTAATTCTTTTTCATATTTTTCTGCACTTTCATTGTCTCCTATTTTTTTAAAGCACTCAATTAACCTTTCATAAACAAATGGCAGATAGATATTTTTATCACTTGGCTCTGTTTTTTCAATAACAGAAGCATAATTTTCAGCCGCTTCTTTAAATTTTCCCATTTCAAAAAGGCAATTTGCATACACAAAATCCATCCTTGTTTTATAGGCAGTAAATGTTCTGTTTTCTTTGTATTTAAAATACAGTTTTTCAACCTCATCATATTTTTTTTGAGAATAAAAACATAATGAAAGATAATAAATGGCTGGTTCTGTCCATATTGATTCTGAAAAATTATTTATTATTTTTTCAAATTCGTAAATGGCATTATCGTAATATTCCTTTGCCCAGTATAATCTTGCTTTTGAAAAAATCGCTTCTATTTCCACTTCACTTCCAGCATAATTCTTTATAATCTCATCGTATTTTTTAATTGCTGTATCAAAATCATTTTCAAATTCAGCAAGTTTTAAAAGGACCTGTGGTTTGTATTTGCTGCCCGGAAATTTTTCTAAAAATTTTTGAAATTCAACTTTTGCTTTTTCCATATCACCACTGTTATAAATTTCAAGTGCTGAAATATAGGCATCTTCTTCAATTTCAATTGAAAAAACAAATTGAGAAAATAAAATAAAAATCATTAAAACAAATATTTTTTTCATATCATTTCACCCCCGAACGAATCACCTCGTATTTCAATAAGTTTTACCTTTACAATTTTTCCTGTTAACCCTTTATCGCCTTTCATAAAAACCTTTTTCCCGTTATCAGTTTCTGCTTTTAATTCTTCTTTCCTTTTAAAACTTTGAGAAAGAACCAGTGCATTAAAAATTTTACCCAGATAACTTTTGTTAATATCATAACTTATATTTTTCTGCAACTCAATTATATAATTCAATCTTTTCAATTTTTCTTCCTCACTTATTGTATCACCATATTTTTCTGCCTGGGTTCCTTTTCTTAACGAATATTTAAAACAATAGGCATCGTCAAATTTTATTTTTTTCATAGCATTTACTGTTTCTAAAAAATCGTTTTCATCTTCACCCGGAAAACCGACAAGTATGTCAGTTGTTATATTTACATCTTGTATGCCATCCCTTATTTTTTTTATTTTTTCAGCATATTCTTCCATTGTATATTTTCTATTCATAAGTTTTAAAATTTTATTTGAGCCGGATTGCAATGGCAAATGAAAATGTTTTGTGAATTTTTCTCCTGCCTTTATTGTTTCAATTAATTCATCTGTTAAATCCTTTGGATGCGATGTCATAAACTTTATTCTTTCAATGCCATCAATGTCGTGAACAATTTTTAAAAGTTTTGGAAAATTTATATTTTCTTTTTCATCAAAATAAGAATTCACATTTTGCCCAATAAGCATTATCTGTTTTATGCCTTGTTTTACCATATTTTTAATTTCTTCAACAATTTCTTTTACGGGTCTGCTTTTTTCCCTTCCACGGACATAAGGAACAATGCAATAGGAACAAAAATTATTACATCCAGTCATAATGGTTAAAAGGGAATCTATTTTTTTCTCCCTTTTATAATTTGTTTTAAATTCAATATCTGTTTCATCAACCAATATCTTTTTGTTTTCATCTTTTAAAATATCTGAAATTTTTAAAAAATTAAAAGTCCCGATAACTGCAAATAAATCAGGAAAAAGTTTAAAAAGTTCCTGCTTTTTATTCTGCGCCATACAGCCGGCAACTACAACTTTTTTATTTTTCACGTATTTACCTATATAACTTAATTCCCTGTTTTCTGCGTGTTCCCTGACACTGCAGGTATTTACAATTATGATATCTGCTTCATCTTCTGAATTTACAATCTGGTATTCTCCTTTTTCAAGTAAAATACCAGCCATTCTTTCAGAATCATATTCATTCATCTGGCAACCGAATGTGCGAATAAAAACCTTTTTCATTTTTATTCCTTTTTTTCAAGTAATGCCATAAGTTCAATGTGATATGTCTGAGAAAACTGGTCAAGTGGAACAACTTTTTTTAAATAATAATGCTGTTTTAATTGAAAAATATCCCTTGAAAAACTTGCTGGATTACAGGAAATATAAATTATTTTATTTAATTTATTTTTCCTTAAATCAGCCAATATTCGAGGGTGAAGTCCTTTGCGTGGTGGATCAATTATAATTTCTTTTATTCTAAATTCTTTTATCAATCTACCAATAACATTTTCTGCCTTTGCATTTACCGGTTTTACATTTTTTAATTTATTAAATTCAATTGTTTTTTTTAATTTTTCAATTGCATTTTTTTCAACCTCTACGACCAAAATTTCTTTAAACTTTTTAAAAAGTGGCAAAGATAAAGCGCCAACACCACCATAAAGGTCTATTACCTTTTCACCATCTGTTAAATTTTTTTCAATAAAATCAATCATATTTTCAAGCATAAACTTACTTATCTGAAAAAAAGATGCAGAATCAAGCTGGAAACTAACATCTTTCACCTTTTCTGTTATAAACGATTTCCCGTAAATAACCCTTTCTTTTTCTCCAAAAACCCTGTTTCCTTTTTCATTATTTATATTTAGAACAAAGCCAGCAACGTTATTTTGTTTTTTTATTTTATCTGCAATTTTTAATATAAATGGTTTTACTTCATTTTTAAAAACAACAAATGTGACAAGTAATTCTTTTTGTTCATTACTCCTCACACATATATGTCGCAAATAACCACTTTGTTTTTTTTCATCATAAATTTCAATCTCATTTTTAAATTCATTTAAGAACTCTTTTAATTTACCGGCAAATTCGTTTATTTCAGGATATAAAATCAAACATTTATCAACGGGCACAACATTATGACTTCTTGCTTTAAAAAAACCAACGTCAATACCGTTTTGGTCTTTTAATAATTTATATTGAACTCTGTTTCTGTAGAAAAATGGCTCTTTGTATTTTATGAAATTTTCCACTTTAAAATCTATTTTTGCAATATTTTTAAGCATTGTATTTATTATTTTTGTTTTATATTTTATCTGTTCATCATATTTAATATTCATCCAGTCACAACCACCGCAAATGCCAAAAAAATTACATTCTGGTTTTTTGTAAATATCAGATTTAGAAATTAAGGAAATTGCAGTTCCACGGGCAAAATCTTTTTTTACTTCATCTATTTTTACTTTTAATTTACTCCCCGGAACTCCGTACGGAACGAAGACAATGAAATCCCTGTATTTTCCAATTGAATCGCCACCATAGGCAAGGTCAGTAATATCAATCTCAATTTTATCCCCTGCTTTAAGCGGAATTTCACTAAAAAACTTTTTTGACATTTTAAAATATTTTTTTTCTCAGTAATTCATTTACAAGTTGCGGATTTGCTTTCCCCTTTGTTTCTTTCATTACCTGTCCCACTAAAAAGCCAATGCCTTTTTCTTTCCCACCTTTTATTTCTTCTACAATTTTTTTATTTTCATCTATAACTTTATCAACAACTTTTTCTATGACTGCTGTATCTGTTATCTGAATTAACCCTTTTTCCTTTATGATTTTTTCCGGGTCATCACCTGTTTCATACATATAATTAAAAACTTCTTTTGCAATTTTCCCGCTTATTGTCCCATTTTTTATGGAAAGAATTAATTTACCTAAATTTTCTGGTGTTATTTTTACATCTTTAATTTCCTTGTTATCCTGATTCATTTTTCTCGCAAGTTCAACCATAATCCAGTTACTGCTCATTTTTGCATCACCGCAGAAACTAACAACTTTTTCATAAAAATCAGCTATTTCTTTTTCTTCTGTTAAGACAGTTGCATCATAAACAGGAATTGAATACTGTGTAATAAACCTTTGCATCTTTTCACCTGGCAATTCAGGAATTTCTTTTTTTATGATATCTATGAGTTCTTTGCTTATTTCCACAGGTGGTAAATCCGGTTCAGGAAAATATCTGTAATCATGTGCTTCTTCTTTCCCACGCATTGAAAATGTTTTATCCCTGCCTGCATCCCACAACCGTGTTTCCTGCACTATCTTTTCACCATTTTCAAGTGCCTGCATCTGCCTCATTTCTTCGTATTCAAGTGCTTTTTCCACATTTCTAAATGAATTCAAATTTTTTATTTCAACTTTTACACCAAGTTCTGTTTCTCCTTTTTTTCTTACAGAAATATTTGCATCGCATCTTAAACTGCCCTCTTCCATATTGCAATCAGAAACATCAATATATCTCAAAATTGATTTTAATGTTTTAAGATACACATACGCTTCTTTTGGAGTTCTTATATCCGGTTTACTTACAATTTCTATTAAAGGAACGCCAGCCCTGTTATAATCAACCAGTGATTCTTCTGCCTCGCCAATCTGCCCTGACTTTGTTAAATGCAAAAGTTTTCCTGCATCTTCTTCCATATGGGCTCTGATTATTCCTATTTTCTTTTTATTTCCATTTTCATCAATAATTTCTAAAAATCCATTTTTTGCTATAGGGTTATCATATTGAGAAATCTGATACGCTTTTGGTAAATCGGGATAATAGTAATTTTTTCTGTCAAATTTTGTTTTTTCTGCAATTTCACAATTTAAGGCAAGTCCGATTTTAATTGCTTTTTTTACCATTTCTTCATTTATAACAGGCAAACTTCCTGGTAAACCAAGACATACAGGACAGATGAAAGTATTTGGCTCTGCTCCAAATTGATTTTTGCATCCGCAGAATGCTTTTGTTTTTGTATTAAGTTCGACGTGGACTTCAAGTCCTATTACTGTCTCGTATTTTTCTCTTAAATCCATATCTTATTTTATTCCTTTTTTTCTTCCTGCTCAGGTTCAGATTTTTCTTCTGTTTTTTTTGCTTCATCCGTTACTTCTGTTTCCTCTGCTGTTTCATTTTCATCTATTTCATCCAAAACCGATGTTCTTTTAAAATTCTTTTCTTTTTCTTCCCATTCCTGTTCAGATAAAACAATCAGGGGTCTTTCTGAATAATTATTAAAATCAAAGCCCTCCCTGTCAATTGCCTCTGAACCGCATTGGGTGCACTGAATTTTAATTTCAAGATATCCTGCTTCGTCTTCTTTTTTTGTATACCTTGTTAACAAACCATCTTTAAATGTCCAGAGTTCCAGCGGTTTATAATCCGTTACCATAACTAAAAAATCACTTTTGTTGCCACAATTTTTGCAAATCATAACTTTCCTCCATTTTATTATAGTTTTGGCTTTTTTGTATGCCAGTCCGTTTCTTTCTGATATACAAATGCCATATTTAATAATTCCTCTTCTTTAAATGGTTTACCGATTATTTGAAGCCCAACAGGTAAATTATTTTTATCAAATCCGCACGGTATTGAAATTCCAGGAAGCCCTGCTAAATTTGGAGCAATTGTAAAAATATCTGATAAATACATTGTAAGTGGGTCAGACGTTTTTTCTCCTATTTTGAATGCCGTAGTAGGTGAAGTAGGTGTCATAATAACATCCACACTTTCAAAGGCAGATGCAAAATCATTTTTTATTAAAGTTCTTACCTTTTGTGCTTTTTTATAATACGCATCATAATAACCAGAAGATAATACATAAGTGCCAAGCATTATTCTTCTTTTTGTTTCTTTGCCAAAACCCTTTTGCCTGCTTAATTTATACATATCAATTATGTTATCCGCATCATTATCCCTTAATCCATATTGAACTCCATCAAAACGGCCAAGGTTTGAAGATGCCTCTGCAGTTGCAATTATATAATAAACATCTATTGCATATTCGGTATGCGGTAAACTTATATTTACAATTTTTGCTCCTTTTGATTCAAAAAATTTTATTGCATTCATAACACTTTCTTTTACTTCTTCCTGAATACCTTCTATGAAATATTCTTTTGGAACACCGATTTTCATTCCTTTAATATCTTTATTTAAATTTTTTTCATAATCAATCACATCATAAGGAACTGAGGTAGAGTCCTTTGGATCAACGCCTGCAATGTATTTTAAAAGTATGGCGTTATCCTCTGCTGTTTTTGTCATAGGTCCAATCTGGTCAAGGGAAGAAGCAAATGCAATCAATCCATAGCGTGACACTCTTCCATAGGTTGGCTTTAATCCGGTAATACCGCATAAAGCAGCCGGCTGTTTTATGGAACCGCCTGTATCAGAGCCAAGGGCACCAGCACACATATCAGCGGCAACACATGCTGCTGAACCACCTGATGAGCCACCCGGCACTCTTTCCAAATCCCAGGGGTTTTTTGTTGTAAAAAATCCGGAATTTTCTGTTGATGAACCAAAAGCGTATTCATCCATATTTGTCTTTCCTATAAAAACAGCGCCTGCATCCTCTAACTTTTTTAAAACAGTTGCAGTATAAGGCGGCAAATAACCCTCAAGCATTTTTGCCGCACAGGTTGTTTGAACTCCTTCAAGACACATATTATCTTTTATGGCAAGTGGAATCCCTGTCAATTCTGTAACATTTTCATTTTTTAAAATTCTTTCTTGTGCTTTTTTTGCCATTTCATAGGCAAGTTCTTTTGTCTGTAAAATAAATGATTTTACCTTTGGTTCCACAATTTCTATTCTTTTATAAAAAATGTCTAAAATTTCAACCGGACTTATTTTTTTATCTATTAAATTCTTATGCAACTCTTTAATTGTCATACTGAAAATTTCCATAAAGTCCTCTTTATATTATTTTTGGAACTTTAAATCCATTTTTTTCTATGCTTGGAGCACTTTTAAAAACCTTTTCTTTTTCAATACTTTTTTCTTCAATATCCTTCCTTAAAACATTTTTTGTATCAACTGCATAGTATGTTGGTTCTATGTTATCGGTATTTAATTTATTTAATCTATTTATATGCTCTAAAATTTTTGATAACTGACTCGCATATTCATCTTTTTCATTATCTGAAATATTTAACCTTGATAAATGGGCAATATATTCAACATCCTTTTTTGTAATTGCCATAAAACTCTCCTTGTTTTAGCAATTTTTATGCCACAATTTTTTAATTAAAATTAGTGTAAATTTATCATAATTTTTCATTTATATCAACTTTAAATTTTAACCAGAAGCAACCTTATGGTTATGGTGGTTTTTATAATATAAAAAAATTGAATGTGCTTCCTGTTATGGATTATGGACTAATTTGTGGTTAATGATTTTTAAATCACCCAGTAGTATGTGAATAATAAAAAAAATTTTTATAATTTTTGTTTGTTTTAAACATATTTTTATATTTTAATTTTTCCCTGAAAATCGCTATCGCGATTTTCAGGTTGAAAAATCACGTCTATGATAATTTTAAAATTTAATATTATATAGTTTCCCCTTTTATATTATTAACACATAATATTTCATAAGGAACTGCGATTATTCTTTCAGTCATTTTTATAATTTTATCGCCAGTATAAACAAGCAAGCCAAACCTGGTTTTTGGATAAGCAGAAAAAAATGTAAGTAAACTCTTTATATCACCATGCCCGATTTCTTTTTTTGCTTTAATTTCTATTGGTATCACTTTATTCCCTACCTCAATTATAAAATCAACTTCCTCTCCTGTACGAAGGCGCCAGTAATATATTACAGGTTTTGGCACTTTTAATGATGCCCATACTTTTAAATTATGCAAAATTGCTGTTTCAAAAAGCAATCCGTATTTTTTTTTCAGAAAGTCCCTTAGAAGTAAAATTTCCCGCAAGAAAATTAACCAAGCCAGTATCAAACCAGTATATTTTTGGCCTTTTAACAACTCGCTTTTTTTTATTTTTTTCAAAACAAGGAATTTTTGAAATAATATAAGTAGTTTCAAGCATTCCAACATAACGATGTATTGTTGGTTGTGAAATTTGCAATTCCCTTGAAATTGCGGTCTCATCCAATATTGTCCCGTTATATAATGCCATTATTTTTAAAAACCTCTTATAATCGCTCAAATCACTTACGCCTCTCACATCCCGCAGGTCTCTTTCAAGATACGTTGTAACATATCCATCAAACCACTCAGTTATTTCACTTTCATTTTTTAATTGTAATTGCGGGACTGGCATAAACCCTTTCCATAAAAAATCTTCAATATTTAAATTAAAACCTTTTTGTTTCCCTTCTTTTGGTACCTTTTTACCAGCAAGTAATAAATCAAGTATATTATCTTTTCCTGAGCCCATCAATTCTCCAATGGAGAATGGATAAAGGTTCATAAAAATTGCTCTACCAGCTAATGACTCAGATACTTTTCTCATCAATAAAAGATTTGCAGTCCCTTAAAGGATAAATTTTACTTTTCTATTAGTATCATCTATTATTTTTTTAACAACGGTCAATATCTCTGGAAATTTCTGCACCTCATCTATTATTATTGTATGCATTTTTAACATTTCTTCCGGATTTTGCTTTACCGCACTTAATGTGTCTAAACTATCAAAATTGTAGTATTTATATCCTGCCAGTTCTGGTGCTTTTTTTAAAAGCGTACTTTTTCCAACCTGTCTTGGACCTGTAATAATAACTGCTGGATGAACATTTATGGCTTTTTTTTAATCTTGCTTCTATGTATCTGTGAATGTAATCATTTAATAAATTATTTTTATTCATAGCGTGAATAATTATACATAAAATAAAAATCCTTGTTAAATATTAAATAACCCAATGTGTTCGCAGAAGTGATTTCTTTCATTCCTTACAGATATGCAATTTTTGAATAAAATTATGTTGTTCTGTTGCTATATTCTTGCGACCTATTATTAAAGTTCAAGCGAGAATTTCAAATGCTTTTCCCCTCCCCCTTTTGACTGTCTATTACCCACATCTTTAATTTTAGCCCGTGGCTGGCAGCCAGGCAATTTTTTGAATAAAATCAGGACGTTTAGGGGCTATATTCTTGAGACATGTTATTAAAGTTCAAGCTGAGAGTTCAAGTGCATAGGTTTCCGCACAAGCCGAGTGCTCCGCCTTGTTTTTGTGCCACTAAAAATCCAACCCATGTTATTAGCAAATTACGGTATTTTCTGATTCTAAATGAAAAAATTGCTCTGGCACTTGCCATGTTTTTATCCTAGGCTGCTTACTCGCAATGTAACATCTCAAAAAACATGGCTGGTGCCAGACAATTTTTGAATAAAATCAGGTCGTTCTGGAACTATATTCTTGAACCCTGTTATTAAAGTTCAAGCGAGTCCTTCAAATGCTTCGGGTTTCCCGCGCAAGCCGAGTGCTCCGCTTTGTTTTTGTACCACCAAAAATCCAACCCCTTGTTAATAACAAGTTACGGCATTTTCTGATTTTAATGAAAAAATTGCTCTGGCACCAGCCATGTTTTTATCCCGGGTTGCTTATTAGTATATATAAATCACAAAAAAATTGAATGTGCTGCCTGCCACGGGCTAACTTGTGGGTAATGGTTAGCCCTTTTGATGGGAGAGGGATAAGGGAGAGGGCAAAAGTATACAAGAGGCGACTTGAATGTAATTTCCCCCTCTCTCTAACTCTCTCCCGCGCTGGGGAGAGAGGCAAGGAGAGAGAGGGGCAGTTGCAATTTTTAATTTTATTCCATTGTGATGTCACAATTACAAGCGAGATGACATATGCATAAGGACTTAAAAATCCCCCTTTAGTTCCCCCTTTTGAAGAGCTTGTGCAAAAAATAGGGTAAAACATAAAAAACGAAAAATTGGCATACAAAAGTGATTAAAATATAATGGGGAAATAAAAATAGAATAAATTTAAATATCAAATTTTATGTTTTTTGCACAGGCTCTGAAAAGGGGGAAAATAAAAATTGAAAACTCTTAATTGATAATTTTTAATTCTTAAATCACCCTCTCCCCTTCCCCCTCTCCCATCAAAGGGCGAGGGGAAATTAAAAAAATTTTTCGTTTTTATCTCTGCCTTTTCTAAAGGGAGATTAAGAGGGATTTTCAATTTTTATTATTACCTCCCATAACTGATGCATTACCATTTAATTAAAATTTTTTTTTGACTTTTATTAATTTTTATTATAAAATTAATATCTAAATTAAAATTGATTTAATAATTAATCATTGACAGATAATAAAAATTGTATTTCGGGGCGTAGCGCAGTGGCTAGCGCACCTGCCTTGGGCGCAGGGGGTCGCCAGTTCAAATCTGGCCGCCCCGACCAAATACAACAGCGTGCGCCTGTAGCTCAGCTGGATAGAGCAATGGATTTCTAATCCATTGGCCGGGGGTTCAAATCCCTCCAGGCGCGCCATTTTATTAAAATAAATCCTGAACTTAAGATGATGTTAAAATTGAGTTCTGCCAAATAGATTTAACAATATCGTTTAAAATTTCAATCCCAGAATTTATTTTTTAAAAAAATAATTTAATTGAATTTAAAAATAGGAATGACTTTTTTTTGCCCCGGTTTTAGAACTAAATTTAACTCCTGTTCAATTCTTTGTCCGTTTTGGGAAATTAAATTTAAAATTAAATTCTGTTTCCCTGGTTCCAGCGGCATTCTAATTAAATGAAACCTTGCAGGCAGTGTTCGCCAGCTTCTCGTATCTGCCTGCTCCGAGGCAGTATTATATACATTAGTTAAAACATTTACAAGTAAGTTATTACCTGCAGCTTCTCGTATTTTGGCTCCTGCAAAATATTTCACAGCTGCCCTTGCTATTGTTTTTGCAGCTATTAGTCCATTTTTTTCTTCCAATGTCTTTACAGCAATTTTAGCAACATCTTCATAAACATAAGAAGAATAAGAAACATACTGATTTTTTATTTCCGCACTATCCAGCGCATATCCCCTTTCAATAAAATAAGGAAAGGCAACACTTATAACTGCCGGATTTTTCTTTTCTGCTTCATTTTCATAAACAGTTACTGAAGACATTTTGCTTATTTTATAGGGTGCCATCCCATCATAAATAACAATTAAAATCTCACTTTTTTTCTTTAAATCACTATATTTTGTAAAACTGACATCCCCCCATTTTTTTTTGTATTCTTCAATATCGTCATAAAATTTTAATGCCTCTGCTGTTCTTAAAATGTCCTGTTTTAAATTTGGCGGTGGTTCTGTGCCAAATAATTTTTTGTATTCTTCATACGCCTTATAACTCTTTTTATAATCAATATATGCATCATTTATTTCCCCTTTTGCTTCATAAGCAAAACCAGACAAATATCGCGCAAACGCATCTTCTTTATATGTATTTTTTCCTTCGTATCTATCACTCAAAACATTCATTAAATTATTAACTTTTCTGGCTTCAACAAGTGCTGATGAAAAATCGCCCATATACATAAAATTTAATGCTTTTAAAATATGGACCATTACCTTTTCAAAATCCTCGCCCTCATAAGGTAAATTCAAGTCATTTGAAAAAAACGAACTCAATTCTTTTGTTACACTTTTTGTAAAAAGTGAATCTATTTTTTTTTCAGCGTTGTCAAGATATGTATTGCTTGCTTTATAATCCCCGAGCATCTGAAGAATTGCCCCCTTATCAAAGTAATAAAGCAGCTCATGTTCGCCTTTGTACTGTTGCTTTTCGCTTTCAACAACACCATCTGCTGCTTTATACTCCCCAGCCATTATGAAACTGTCGAGTTTTTTATAAAAATTCATAACGGCACAGCCATATAAAATAGATATGACTAGTGCCGTTATTATTATTTTTCTTTTATGCATTATTTAAATTTATTAAAATCCAAATTTTGACTTTTCAATTACTTTCTTTATTTTTTTCTGTCCAACCCATTCTTTTGCATTTGTTTCCGTGTTAAAAAGTTCCAAATCAATCTGATAGTATTTAACTTTTGTTCCTTCCTTTTCATCTATTATTGATGTGATAACCCCTTTTAACATATAATCAGCTGCTGTTTCTTTTTTAAATTTTTTCCTTGTTTCTTCAGATGCATATTCTTGCATATCTGCTCTTTCTTCTCTTATTTCTTCCCTTTCTGTTTTTGATGCAACAAATTGAACTTCACCTGAATTTGTTATTTCTTTTTCAATATCTTTTCTAAAAACCTCAACATCTATGTGTTCATCTGTTTTATTTCTTATTTCACCAACTATAACCCTTGGTTCCCTGCCATTGTTTTTTAAAAATTTTTTCAACCATGGTCTGTTCAGCATTTCATCAACCATCTGCTCTGCAACCATCTGCGCATCAACATCATTCCAGTTCCCTGATAAATCCATAACTGTTGATTCATCCACTCTTTTTACCGTAGTTGTACTGCAGGAAATAAAAAATAAAAATACTGCAACAACGCTCAAAAACAAAATTCCCTTTTTCATATTTTTTCCTCCTTCCTTAAATTTCATTTTAAATTTTAGAATCTAAAACCAAGTCCTGCCTGCATACTTATATTATTAAATTTATTTTTCTGTTCTCCCCATAATGTCCCAAAAGTTGAAGTTGCTTCACTGAATGAAATTAAATAAACAGCACCTAAATTAAAATTCAAACCGTTTTCAAGAGCGATATCAATGCCTGCTTCGCCATGTGCTGCAACAGTACCGGTAGTTGGTAAAAGCCCAATATATGTTATACCACCGCCCACATAGGGACTTATGATTGTTGCAAGCGGATAAACTGTTGCATGCAGTCCAAGTGCAAGCCCCGGAAAATACGAGCCAGCGCCAAGACCTATTGAAAATATTTCATTTATATTATAGGAATAATTAATACCACTCATATAAGGATAACCAACACTTAATGCAAGATAATTTGGTTTCATATCCCTTGGATAATAGGTCCTCTCATATCTTGTTTGATTTGTCTCCATCAGTTTTTCAACCTTTTCAGTAATTTTTCCGGCAAAAAGAACAGGCGATGCTAAAATTGAAAAAGCAAGAGCAAAAGTAAGTAATTTTTTCATAAAAAACCTCCTTTTAAATTTTTATAAATATATCATATTATTAAAAATTTTTAAAGTAAAATTTTTATTTTTTTGTAATCCCTCAGCCACGGTAGTTTTTAGCTTTACCTTTTTGCCTGCATAAAATCTCCGCCTTCCCCTCTTTAAAAAAGAGGGGTGATAAAAAAATTTTTCATTTTTATCTCTCCCTTTTCTAAAAGGAGATTAAGAGGGATTTTCAATTTTTATTATCACCTCTTTATAACTGAAGGATTACATTATTTTTAGACGATTTTTATTTTTAAAAGTTTACAAATCATATAATTTTTCATATTCATTTAGCATAAATTTAAAATCAAATTCTTTTATTAAATCCTTTACTTTTTCTATATTAAAATGTTTTTTGTGGTCTTTTTCATTTTTAAGTATTAAAATTTTCTTTGCCGCCTGAATATAGTTTCTCGGTTCATACAAAAGCCAGGGATTGATTTTACTTAATATTTCTTTATTCCCATCTATATTTGTTGCAATGCAAACCTTGCCGGCAACAATTGCCTGTATTAAAGTGCATGGCAAACCCTCCCATAGTGAAGTTAAAATAAAAATATCTATGGCTTTAATAAATTTTTCCGGCTCTTTTATCCATCCAACAAATTTAACATTTTTTTCTATTCCATATTTTTTCAATAAATAATTTACTTTATTTCTTAATGGCCCATCCCCGGCAAAAATAAATTGCACATTGTCATCCACTTTTATTACCTCTTTTGCAATATTTACAAATTCCAGTGGATTTTTTTGTTTTTTTAGATTGCCAATCATTCCAACTGTTATTTTTTTATCTGACAATCCATAATTTAAAAGATACTCTTTTTTGTTTACCTTTGCATTTTTAAATAAATTAACATCAATGCCTGCCCTTATCACTGCATATTGTTCCTTTTTCCCAACTTTATTTTTTAAACCATAATCTACCACTTCTTTCCCAACAGCCACAAGTTTATCACAGAATTTTGCAGCAAATTTTTCCAAGATTAGATAAATAAAAAAATTTACAGGGTTTTGAAATTTATGAAATGGAAAACCGTGTATTGTATGCATTACCATTTTAACCCCTGCCATCTTTGCCGCAATTCTACCCAGAATGCCTGCTTTTGATGAATGCGTGTGAACAACATCTATCTTTTTTTCTTTAAAAAATTTTTTTAATTCAAAAAGTGCCTTTATATCATTTAATAAACTTATTGGGTGCTTTAAGCTTTTCATAAAAATAAGGTTTAATTCTTTTATTTTTTTTGCTTCGTCATCTAAATAACCACCTTCTCCACTAATTAAATATACATTGTATTTTTTCCTATCTATATTTTTTGCCAAATACAATGCAACCTGTTGCGCCCCGCCCAAATCAAGCCGTGTTATAACTATGGCGATATTTTTTTTCATAAATTTACCCTTTTTTATTTATTAAATCCGCAACTTCAAAACCCTCTTTTATTGCATCTTCCATACTTGAATATTCCCAGTTTCCCCATCTTCCAGCTGTATAAATATCATATTTTTTAATTTTTTCCTTTATTAATGGCAAAACCCTTTCTCTTTCTTTATCATAAATTACATAAGCATCCTTTAGCACCATTGGATAAATTAATTTTATATCTTTTATTTTTTTAATTACGCCCATTTTTATTAAGTCATTAATGCATTTTTCTTTTGCATTTGCAGGTATTTTATCCCTGAATGAAATTTCAGCAAATAAAGAACTATATCCGGCTGGAGCATTAAATGAAGAAAATGTATGTGGGAATCCAATTCTATAAAATATAAACTTTTTTTCAGGCACATAAACCCAGTTTTTATCAATTTTTTCTTTTGAAATAAAACCGAAATTTAAAGCATAAACCGATGTTGCCTTTAATTTATTATAAAAAGTTGCTATTTTATCATCAATTAATTTTAAAAATTCTTTTAAGGACATTGTTACTATTAAATTATCATATTTTATTGATTTATCATTGTAATAAACAATTTTTTTTAATAAATCCACTTTTTTTACATATGCATTTAAAACAACTTTTTTTTCTACCTTCTTATAAAGACAATTAATAATTGACTCAATTCCACCTTTTTCAGGATAATAAAAATAAACATTATATCCGATATTCAATTCATTATTTTTATATAAACCCTTTAAAATATTTTCAATTGTTGTTGACGGCACAAATCTGCCCATCCAGTTTATTGTTAATTTTTCAAGCGGATACTTCCATAACTTTTCATTATAGGGAAACATAAAATTTTTTGCGATGCCACCACCAAAATTTGAAATAACCCATTTTTTAAAATTATCACTTTCTATTTTATTTCTTATTTTTGCTCTGATGAAGCCAATTAAATTTTCTTCTATGACTTTTTCAGGAAGCCCATAGTTATTAACCTGATATGGATAGCCGGTATATACATTATAACTAAAAACGAATGATTTTCTCTTTATTTTATTTAATTTCCCCTCAAAATTTTCAGTTATAAATTTTTCTATTTTTTCATCCCTTAAATGCAAAAGATGTCCGGTATAATCAAAAACAAAACCATTTTTAATTTCTGTCCTGCAGAACCCGCCAGGTCTGCTTTCTTTTTCTAAAATTAAAAAATCCCCTTTTAATTTAATTGCCGCTGAAAGTCCGGCAAGTCCTGCTCCAATAATTACTGTTTTCATTTTCTTTTTTTATGAATTTTGTGATAATCGGTCATATCAACTGACATTATAAGCATTGCAAACATAAGAGCAAGAAAAGAAATAGATAAATAAAGGACTATTGAGGCAGACAAACTTAAAAAAGTACTTATAATTGCAACAGTTGATAAAAATGCAGTTAAAATTATTAAAAATAAAGTTGCCTTTGGTTTTGAAAAACCAAGCATCACAAGTCGTTGAGCTGTATGGTCATCTGAACCATAAATTGGCAGGAGGCCTTTTTTTATTCTTAAAAAAATAACTAAAAATGTATCAAATATTGGAACGCCAAGAATTAATATAGGACTTAAAACAGCAACATAATTAACCCTTGAATAACTTTCATTTAAAGCAAGTGCCGCCATCATAAATCCTAAAAATAAAGAACCGGCATCGCCCATATAAATTTTTGCCGGTGGTTTATTGTAAATTAAAAACGCACAAACTGCTCCAAAAAGCGCAATTGCGGGTATCATATCATTAACTCTTCCCGCAAGATATGCAATTACAAAAAATGCAATTGATGCAACTGCTGCAACACCACCTGCTAAACCATCCATTATGTCTATAAGGTTCATAGAATTTGTTATTCCAACAACCCATAAAATAGTTAAAATAAAATTAAAAATATTATGCTCCATAAATTTGATATTCATATTTACTTTTATCAATATCAAAGCAACTAAAAATTGAAAAATAAGTTTTGTAACTGGTTTTAAATTTTTTATATCATCAACAAGCCCAACAATGACCATTATAATTGCACCTGTCACTATGCCAATTATTCCATGAAATGTTTGATGTAAAACAAATTTTACAACAGCAACAGGTATTATAAATGCTAAAAAAATAGCAACTCCACCAAGATATGGAATCGGCTTTTCATGTTTTTTTAATTTTGTTGAAGGAACATCAAGTATGTTAAACTTCAAAGCTACTTTTATTGCTAAAGGAACAAAAATTAGTCCAAGAATAAAAGAAGAAATACCTATTATAAAATATTCCATTTCCTCTCCTTTTTTTTATTATTTCATAAATCTTACATCTCATATCACTATATATTTTTTTTGTATTTTTGTCTATAAAATTTTTAAATTCATAATAAGCCTCATATAAAGTAAATTCTTTTGCTTTACTTTTTTTTACTGCATAAAATCTCCCTCCTCTTTAAAAACTGTACATTACCCACATCTTTAATTTTAGCCCGCGGCTGGCAACCAGGCAATTTTTTGAATAAAATTATTACGTTTTAGAACTATATTCTTGAGACCCGTTATTAAAGTTCAAGCGGGCAGTTCAAATGCATAGGTTTCCGCGGTAGCCAAGTGTCCCGCTTTGTTTTTGTGCCACTAAAAATCCAACCCATGTTATTAGCAAGTTACGGCATTTTCTGATTTTAAATGAAAAAAATTGAATGTGCTGCCTGCCATGGGCTAACTTGTGGGTAATGTTCAACCCTTTGATGGAAGAGGGATAAGGGAGAGGGTGAAGGAATGCAAGAGGTGACTTGAATGCAACCGCCCCCTCTCTCTAACTCTCTCCCAATCTTGGGATAGAGGAAAAAAATAAAAATAAATCCCTCTGTGTCCTGTTTTTTAATTCCCCTCTTTTTTAACCCTAACTCTGCAATTTTTTAGGGAATAAGTTTAACCTTAAACTATATTTTTTATAATATTATCAATTTGACTTTACAATATAAATTTAAAATTATTTTTTTTCTATTAAATTTTTTTATATTTTTAACAAATTTTTATTGATATTTTTTTTCATTTGTTTTATTATTTAAATAATAAAAATAATTAAATTTTTTATAATTTTTTTATTAGGATTATAATTTTATTATAAACTCCTCTTTTTTCTATTAATTTACTTATACCCTAATAGGGAATAACTATTAAATAAAATTTTACTTATTTTTCAATTGTTTTTTTAAAAAACACAAAGTTATTCCCTAAAAATCAGTGAGTTAAGGTTAAAAAAGAGGGAAATAAAAAAAATTTTCATTTTTATCTCTCCCTTTTCTAAGGGGAAATTAAGAGAGATTTTTCAATTTTTATTATTACCTCCCATAACTGATGCATTACACTTGGATGCATTTTTCTTTTGACATCCACTTTCATAGAAGGCATTACAAGTAATGAAATTTTTAATAGCAAAAAGCACAGAAATATTGTAAAATAATAACAGATAAATTAAAATAAATAATTTTAAGGAGAAAAAATTTGGGCAAAAAACAAAAGAAAATAAAAAAAAGAGTTACATTTCCATTAGGAGCAAAGTTTAGTTTTTTTGTAGGACTGTTGTTGATTTCACTTATGGTTGCAATTACAGTTTTTATTTATCAATTAATGGTTAATGCTTTAGAAAAAGAAGTAAAAGAAAAAGGTGTTGCGATTGCAAAAAATATTGCAAATAATGCAGCAGACCCGCTCATAAAAAATGATGATTTACCACTTGCCATTTTTACAAAAGAAGCAGTTCAGTATCCGATGAAGCAGGAAAAAATTGAGACCGATATGGTTAAAAATATTTTGAATATATTAAAGGAAAGTTTAACTTTTAGTGAAAAAAAAGAAGATATTAAAAATGAAGGTATCTATGAAGCAATAATTGTTGATAAAAATGGTATTATTGCATCAGCGAATAATGTGGCAAAGACGGGCGAACAATATATTTTACCCAATGGTGTAAAAAAATTAGGAGATAATGAAGATTTGCTTATCTGTGATTATGAAAAGGATAAACAGCACTATTTTGATATTGCTGTTCCTGTTATAACTGTTTTAAGCGGAAACAAATATAAAATTGGAGAAGTTCATTTAACCATTTCAAAATATGTAATATCAAAAAAAGTTATTTCATCAGCAATCAAAGTTGTATTTATTATTTTTATATTTTTAATTATTGGGATATTGATTTCAATTTTACTTGTAAATTTTTTGGTAAGACCAATTGGCTATTTAGTTGAAGGCGTTCAGGAAATAGGAAAAGGCAATTATGATGTGCAGATAAAATTAAAAACAAATGATGAACTCGGGCTTTTAACAGAAGTATTCAATGAAACAGCAAAAAGTTTAAAAGAAAAAGAATTAATAAAAGGTGCATTTACAAGATATGTTTCAAGCGATGTAATGAATGAAATATTAAATGACCCTTCCAAATTATCTCTGCATGGAAAAAGAATAAAAGCAACAGTGCTGTTTACAGATATCCGCGGTTTTACGTCAATGTCTGAAAATTTGGAGCCGGAACAGGTTGTTGCTATAATTAATGAGTATTTAACATTGCAGACAGATAAAGTTTTAAAATGGAAAGGGTTTTTGGATAAATTTGTTGGAGATTGCGTTATGGCTGTATATGGTGTTCCTGTGCCAAAAGAAGATGATGCATATCGTGCAGTAAAGACAGCAATTGATATAAGAGAAAGTTTAAAAAAATTAAATGCTATCAGAGAAAAAATGAAACAGATAACAGTTGGGATAGGGATTGGATTAAATACAGGTGAAGTTGTAAGTGGAAATATGGGGTCGCCACAAAAGATGGATTATACGGTAATAGGGGATAATGTGAATCTTGCAGCGCGTCTTGAAGCAAATGCGCCGGCAAATACAATTTATGTCAGTGAATCCACTTATAATGAAACAAAGGATAAATTTGTTTATAAAGAACTACAACCGATTTCAGTTAAAGGAAAAAAAGAACCAGTAAAAATATATGAGCCAATAGAGGAGAAAAAATAAAAAATCTTTTGGTTGCTACTGGTTCCTCACATAGTCACTTTTATAAAAATTTATCTATTTCCAACATTAAGAAAGATTACATTTCGTTTTTTAACTGCAAATTTTAATTTTTAAATTCAATACTTCTGGCACCAGTCATGTTTTTTTTAAGTAATGCATTGATAGTAAGCAACCGGGTATAAAAACATGGCAGCAGAGCAATTTTTTCTTTTTTAAATTTCTCCATTTTCTAGAGTTTGTGCAAAAAATAAAAAACTGCATACAAAAATGATTAAAAAATAAGGAAAAATAAAAATAGAAAAAATTAAAATATCAAATTTTATGTTTTTTACACTGGATCTTAGGAAAGGGGAAAATATAAGGAAGAAAAATTTTTTATATTTTATAAAAACCCAGCGTGACTGAACCATTGCTTAAAAATTAAATATAAATTTGCAATAAGACAAATTAAATGTTAAAATGAATTTATTAAAATTTAAAAGGAGGAGTTATGGATATTTTAAATATTGTTCTTCTTATCGTTATACTTTTTATTTTATTATTTTTAATTTTAAAATCAAAGAATGGCTCCGGGAAGGAAATTTTAGAATTAAAAGAAAAAATTGAGGAAATGAAAGTAAAACAGTTAGAAGCACAGGCAGAAGCATTAAGACAGCAACAGGAACTTTTTGTTAAAACGCAGGACTCAATGGTAAATCAATTACAAACCATATTAAAGGTAGTAAATGATAATTTAATAAATACACAGGGAAATATAAATAATCAATTACAATCTATTTTAAAGACCGTTAGCGATAATTTAACAGCCACTCAGGGAAATATAACAAAACGGTTAGAGGTGGTAGGAGAGATAGAAAAAAAACTTGGGGCATTACAGGAAGCCACAAGACAAATGCAGGAGATTGGGCAGGATATTTCATCTTTGCAGGAAATTTTTAAAACAGCAAAGATAAGAGGGAATATCGGGGAAATGCTTCTTGAAAATCTTTTAAGTCAGATTTTTGCAAAAGAAAATTTTCAGACGCAGTATAAATTTAAAGATAATACGCTTGTAGATGCTGTAATAAAAATTGGAAATAAATTAATACCGATTGATTCAAAATTTCCTCTGGAAGAGTTTCAAAGGATAGTTGAAGCAAAAGATAATAAATCAAAAGGAGTCGCAAAAACAGCATTTATTAAAAATGTTAAGAAAAAAATTGATGATATTGCTGCAAAATATATAAGACCGGACGAAGGCACCTATGATTTTGCTATTATGTACATTCCTGCTGAAAATGTGTATTATGAAGCAGTTATTAATGAATCATTTAGAGAAGATGGCAGTAAAGAAAGAGAAAATGAGATTTTAAATTATGCAATTCAAAAGCATGTTATACCAGTATCGCCAAATAGTATGTATGCCTATTTAATGGCTATTGCATACGGGCTTAAGGGATTTAAATTGGAACAAAAAACAGAATTGATTTTATCAAAAATTTCTGCAATTGTAAATGATTATAAAAATTTTCAGGAATCATATAAAACTTTAGGGTCACATTTACGATATGCAGTAAATAAATATGACGAAACATCGCAGATAACTCTGGAGCTTGGGACAAAAATAAGTAGTGTAGAACAAATTGGGAGCGAGGAAACAAAAAAAATAGGGGAATAAAATTTTATAGACAAAGGATAATTTTTTGTATATAATAATATAGAAACTTTTTTATAACAAGGATGTCTAAATAAAAAAGCGTTTTCGGAGTGTGTAATGAAAAAAAACGTTTTAAAAATAATTTTTTCCTTTCATTTTATTATAATAATAGCATTTCCAATTTTATCAGCCAATATTACATCGGTTTCAAATGTGCAAATTATTCCACCGAATCCATCACCAGGACAAACAGTTGAAGTTCGCTGGAGTTATTATGTTGATTCGCAATATAATAATCCACACGTTGAAATAGTAGTTTCTGATACAAGTTCACTTCGGCCTGCAAATACTGCGGGTCAGTGGGTTATGATTGGTGATGGATGTGTAACTCCGGCCAACCCTGCAACAGCACAGGTTTCTGGAGGTTGCAGTTTAGGTAACAATTTATCACCTGCAGGAACTCACTCATCAACAGAAAGTGGCACATATACTTTTACTTTACCAGCAACTTTAACACCTGGTTATACCTATTATATTATAGTAGGAATGAAGGACTATAACGTATATATGAACCCATCCGTAGATGTTTCGGCACAGAATTATGTAGCATTTACAATTCCATTACCACCACCAACAATAAATTTAACAAAAGTTGCAGAGGGTTCTGCCGCACAACCAGGTGGATATGTGCTTTATACAATAAATTATTATGTGGCAAATGCAACAAATGTGGTAATCACAGATAATATACCCCCAAATGTAACTTGTGTGCAGGTCTATGATGGTGGTTCCTGTGGAAATCCAATAACCTGGAACCTTGGCAATGTTTCAATTCCTGTTAGGGGAAGCGTATCATGGCTTGGGCAGATAAGCGGTTCAGTATCACAGGGCACAGTTATACATAATACAGCATCAGGAACAAGTAATGAAACAAGCGCAACGTCAAATGACGCAACTGTGACGATAGGGGCTTCACTTGAAATAAACAAAGGAGCAGTTTCAAATGCAGTTCAGGTTAGTGATACAATCACATTTGTTTTAACCTATACAAACAGTGGTTATGCATTATCTGAATATGTGGATTTTGCAAATCCTTTCACAGAACCAATACCGGGTTGGACAGAAGAAGTTGCAACTGCAACATGGGAAATAACAGGTGGTTATTTAAGAGCAACAGGGCCTGCTGGGCAATGGGGAAAGTTAATAAAAAATACACCTTCATTGCACGATGCAATGTATATAACGGACTTATATGTTCCATCAGGAAATCCATCAGGAGATGCTGTTTTTATTTTTAATTTTTTAGATATAGGCAATATGTATCACGCAAGAATACAAACTGATATGCCGCCAAATGGTCAGATTTGTTTTGATAAGGTTATTTCAACATCTTGGACTAGTGTTCAATGCGTAAATGCAAATGGTTTTTCAATACAAAATGATAAGTGGTATACAATGAAAGTTGCAGTTCAGGGAACAAATATAAGAATTAAAGTATGGCCCAAAGGCGACCCAGAGCCGGTAAACTGGGCAATAAACTTAACAGATTCTTCTTTAAGTTCTGCTGGTAGAGCAGGATATCAGGATAATGAAGGAGAAGACAGGTTTGACAATTTAAAAATATTTATACCTGCACCAGCAACAAATGTTTTGGTATGGGATACAGTGCCAAACTGCACCACTTATTTGAATTGTTATGGTGGTTCATCCTGTAATCATAC
>Ga0078972_1003171_pt1 | contig 50298 bp, 53 predicted proteins | sample YelNatPaOPGAMG01_FD_67568 | JGI IMG/M metagenome (GOLD analysis project Ga0078972, IMG submission 67568) | Hot spring thermophilic microbial communities from Obsidian Pool, Yellowstone National Park, USA - OP-RAMG-01 (SPADES assembly) (version 2) | ecosystem: Environmental > Aquatic > Thermal...
GGCGGTGTTTCTAAATTCCAAGAAGACGAAGGTGACAATGTTCGAAACGGTTTGACTGATTCTTTTTCATCACGAGTTCGTCGTAATGAGGATCGAGTGGGCGTTTGAAAGGACGAGGAGGCAAATGTGGAGGAGGAGGACGAGGAGGTTGCTTCGTGTTGTTGTTGATATTTTCTTCCAATTCGTTCGCGATGTAATCGTCTTAATTCTTCAGTCGTCTCGTCAGGAAATATTTGTCGTAAGAGAGCAATACCTTGAATTTCATTTTGTAACAACGCACTCGTTTGTTGCTGCAATTGTTGTTGTTGTTGTTGGTCATCTTCCCCCGCCCATCCATTCAAAGAACAAGCCGAATCCGTTGAAGCGCTCCGTGCCAATGACGCCCGGTCATTGCTTGTTTCTGTTGTGGTTGTGTGATCGTGAGTGTTGTTGAATTCCCTCTCGTCTTGATCTTCATCATCTTGTTGTTGTTGCTTCACTTCACTATTCCTTTGGGATGAGTAACCGCTCAGAGTGTCTGCACTAGGCTCGCCTTCATCGGTAAAAACCTTCTCAGAAGATGTTGTACTGTCATTAACAACATCCTCTAGTCGTTGTGTAAAAGCTTTTTGAGCAGTACGAATTCGCTCTACAGCCGACATCTTTCGTGACTGTCTTCCTACATCAGCATCTTCTAAATCTTCCAGATCTTTTATATCCTTCAGATCAGAACGCTGACCTGGTAAGATGTCCCGATCGATTTCTCTTCCTCGGCCTGCAGATGCTCTACATAGCCTTTTCTTAGGGTTTTTATGGTCCAAGGGTTCATCTACATCTACATCTTCATCTACAACATCGAGGCTGCTACTCGTACGACTCCCTTCGTCATAGCTTTCTTCTGAACTTTCTTTTTTTACTCTTAATAAAGTTAAAAATACCGCTGTTTTAACAGGTGTAATTTGCCCCTCCATAATATTTCTGAAAACTTCATATGCTTCATTTTCCAGTAAATTTTTATTTTCAAGTAGTTTTTTAAATATTTTTTCCATTTTTCCCTCCCTCCTAATAAAAATAAAAAATTAATAAAAAGGGAAAAAAGAAATTAAAAGAGGGATTAACGCCAGGAGAGAAAATTTCTTAAATAGTTTTTCTTCAGCACAACCTGAAATTCTTTTTCATTATTTTTCATAATATAGAAGAATAACATAATTTTTGAATTTGTCAAGTTTTTATTCTATAATATTAATGGAAATTAGTTTAAACGAACTTTTTTAGTTAGAACTAAAATATAAAAATGGAAAAATTGATAGATGTGAAAGAAGGGAAATATAAGGTAGTAGATGTTTTAAAACATGGGAAATTCAAAAAATTATGCAATATGGGGATTTTCATAGGAGATATTATTGAAGTGATTAAACCTGCTCCTGGACCTGTAATAATAAAAAAGGGAAATACAACAATTGGGATTGGATGTGGAATTGCAATGGATATAATTGTTGAAAAGGTTGAATAAAATGGAAGAAAAACTGATCGCTATTGCAGGTAATCCAAACACAGGCAAAACAACTATCTTTAATGCTTTAACAGGAGCAAGACAGAAAGTTGGAAACTGGCCAGGAGTTACTGTTGAAAAAAAGGAAGGTTTTTATATTTATAAAGATATAAAATTTAATGTTGTTGACCTACCAGGAACATATACATTAACAGGAGAAAGTGAAGACCAGAAGATTGCAATTGATTTCCTTACCCAAAATAAAGTGGATGCCGTAATTATAATGGTTGATGCATTGAATCTTGAAAGAAGTTTATATCTTTTACTATTACTTTCAGAATTTCACAAAAATATTATTATTGACCTTAATATGGTAGATTTAGCAGAGAAAGAAGGGATAGAGTATGATATTCAACACCTGGAAAAATTACTTAAGATAAAATTTATAAAGACAATTGGGAACAAAAATATAGGGATAGAGGAATTGAAGGCAGAAATATATAAAAGATGTAAGGAACCAGTTTCAGAAACATTTAAATTTAATTATGGAATGGATGTAGAAAATATAATATCTGAAATTGAAAGTGAAATTAATAAATTGAATTTAACTTATCCGTCAAGATTTCTTGCAATAAAACTTCTTGAAAAAGATGAATATTTTATAAATTTTTTAAAGGGTAAAGTTGATTATGAAAAAATATTCTCAAAAATAGTTAATCTTGAAAAAAATCTGAATAAGCCAGTTGATATGGTTTTGATTGAAAAAAGATATGGGATTATACATGGAATTGTAAGGGAAGCAATTATTGAAAAAAAGAAAGAACTTAAAATTGAAATAACAGAAAAAGTAGATAAGATTTTAACTCATAATTTTGCAGGTCCTTTGATTTTTTTATTTATAATGTTTTTAATCTTCAATGGTGTTTTCCTTCTTGGTGAGCCCTTTAAAAATTTTATTGATTTATTGCTTGAAAAATTAAAAGGTCTTATATCAAATTTAAATTTTTCTCCATATTTGACTTCACTTTTAAATGAAGGCATAATTTCAGGGGTTGGTTCTGTCATATCATTTGTTCCAAATATATTTCTATTTTTTTTCTTTTTTTCTATTCTTGAAGATACAGGTTATATGTCAAGAGCAGCAATAGTTTCTGATAGGGTAATGCATAAACTTGGACTTCATGGTAAAAGTGCCATACCTTTAATTTTAGGTTTTGGCTGTAATGTGCCTGCAATAATGGGAACAAGAATTCTTGAAAACAGAAGAGATAAAACTTTAATCTCTTTATCAATACCTTTTATGAGTTGTTCTGCTCGGCTTCCTGTTTATCTTTTATTTACAGGGATTTTTTTTAAGGAAAATCAGGGAATGATAATTTTCTCATTATATTTATTGGGGATTTTTGCAGGCATTCTAAGTATAAAAATTTTTGGCGCAGTTTTTTTTAAAGGAGAATCTTTGCCTTTAATAATAGAATTACCACCATTCAGGATGCCTTACTGGAAGAATATATTAATTGAAGGATGGACAAGAACAAAATATTTTTTAGAGAAAGCAGGAACTATTATATTTTGTGGAACTGTAATTTTATGGTTTTTGAATTATTTTCCCAATCCTTATAATTATGGAACAGAAATGAATTTTTCAGGGAAATTGGGCAGTTTAATTTCTCCATTATTTAAATTTTCTGGATTTGGATTCTGGCAGGCAGGAGTTGCTCTTATTTTCGGAATTTATGCAAAAGAACTTGTTGTTGGAACATTCGGAACCTTATTTGGTAGTGAAAATATGTCAAATATGCTAAGTATATATTTTACACCTGTTTCTGCTTATTCTTTCATGATTATGAGTTTATTATATATGCCATGTATTGCTACTTTTCTGGTTTTAAAAAGAGAAACAGGAACTAAATGGGCTTTTATTTCTTTTTTCTGGTCATTATTTATTGGATGGCTATTTTCAACCCTTTTTTATCAAATATTTAATTTTTTAAAAGGAGGATGATTTGCTGACAAAAAGTTTGGAGGATTATCTTGAAGCAATAAAAATATTAACACTTAATAAAAAGGTAACAAGAGTCAAAGAAATAAGTGAATTTCTTGAGGTAAAAAGTTCCTCTGTTGTAAGTGCTTTAAATATTCTTAAGGATAAGGGTTATATTAAACAAGAAAAATATGGCTATATTGAACTTACAGAAACCGGAGATAAAGAAGCAGTAAAAATATTAAGTAAACACAGAATAGTTATGAAATTTTTAGTTAATATTTTGAAGGTCTCGGAAAATACAGCAAAAAATGATGCATGTAAAATTGAACACATTATAAGTGAAGAAACATTAAAAAAAATGATTCTATTATTAAATAGAAAAAAGATAACTATTTAGTGAAGGTGGTAAAACAAATAGACCCGGATGCATTTCAGGAGTATAAAAAAGTAAATTATTCTTTATTTTTCTTTTTGGTTTTTTTTCAATATTTATATTTCCCTTCGTAGCAGCGATAAATACCCAGTCAGGAAGAAGACCAAAAACAGGAGCAGAATAAATTTTTACATCTTTAAAAACTTTTTTTAAATTTGAATAAACATATTTAATTCTTTCATGATTTATAAAAATAGATGTCCCACCCTGAGTTACAAATATTCCATTTTTACTCATATTTTCATAACAGAGTTTAAAAAATTCAATAGTGTATAAAGGACAGGAAGCAGTTTCTCCGGGGTCAGTAGCATCAACTATAATTACATCATATTTCCTGTTATTTTCTTTTATATATTTAAATCCATCCTCTATTATAATTTCTGCTCTTTTATCCTTAAAAGCACCTCTGTCAAATTTTAGATACTTTTTAGCAATTTTAACCATTTCTTCGTCTATATCAACCATTTTTACCTCTTTAACTGGATGTCTCAAAACTTCTCTTAAAGTTGCTCCTTCTCCTCCTCCGATAATAAGAACATTTTTAGGGGAAGGATGAGAAAATAATGCCGGATGGACAAGTAATTCATGATAACTTTCTTCTCCTTTTTCAATTGACTGGATTAAATTATCTATTATTAAAACCTTGCCAAAATTTTTTGTAAGATATACTTCAATTTTCTGGTATTTTGTTTTCCTTTCTATTAACTTTTTTTTGATTTCAAAAGCAATTCCAACTCCATATGGATGATACCAGTCAATTATTATATTTTTATTTTTTCGCATATATTCCTCTTTCAATTTTTATAATGGATGGTTTTTTACTTTTCAATTCTTCAATAAATAAATCAATTGCATTTTCTGGAAAAGTTTTTTCTCCACAGGTATATATATCAACTCCTGCATATTTATTTTCAGGCCAGGTATGAATACTTATATGACTTTCTGAAATCAAAGCAAATCCACTTACACCAAAAGGCGAAAATTTATGAATTTTTATATCTATTAAAGTTGCTTTAGTTTTTTCTAATGATTTTAATAATATTTCTTTAATTTTTTCAGGAGAATCAAGAAGAGAAGAATCGGAACATTCATAAAGGTCTAAAATAATATGTACACCATTTGGGGGAACAAAAGAGAGAGATTTCTTCATCTTTCCCTCCTTTTTGTTTCATTTTTCACCTCCCTTCTCAAATTAAAAAATATATTCTTATCTTATTTTATATTTTTATAACAGATTTTTTAAAAAAAGTCAACTTTTTAAATTTTTAAAAATGTGATATTTTATTTTTAAGGAGTGAAAATGAATGAACTTGAACTTATGAAAAAAGTTTTAATTTCAGGGATTTTAAGTGGAATTATTGGACTTGAAAGAGAAAGACATGGAAGAGAAGCGGGCTTAAGGACGATGATTCTTGTTGGAATGGGAACGACCACAATTTTAATTTCATCCTTCCAGGTTTATTTCATTTTTTCAAATTTACATGACTCTATTTTAAGAATTGACCCTGCAAGAATTGCTTATGGAGTTGTGTCTGGAATGGGATTTCTTGGAGCAGGAGTTATTATAAAAGACCAGAAAAGAATAAGGGGATTGACTACTGCAGCATGTTTATGGTTTGTGACATCTATTGGACTCGCAGTAGGAGTTGGACTTTATATTCTGTCTTATTTTTTAACTTTTATCTCATTAGTGATACTTTACTTCCTTAAAATTTTTGAGAAAAAACTTCCAGTAGATAAATATACCACTTTTATAATAACTGTAGAAGATAGAAAAGGAGTGAGGGAAGAAATAGAGAAAATTATGGAAAAAGCAGGTTTTAAAATACTCTCAACAGAAATAGAAAAAAACAAAGCAAAAGCAAAAATTAAACTAACATATACTATAAGATATAACTCCACTCAAAATATAAATGAAATTTTTGAAAAAATATCTTTAGAAGAAGGGTTAATGAAAATAGAATTAAAGTAAAATTAAAAAATACTTTTAACACCAAGCGTAATAAGAGAAACAATAATTCCTGCCATCAAAACTCCTCCGGTTATTCCCAGTAAAAAATTTTTGAATTTTATCCCAAAAATTACAGAGGCAATTGTTCCTGTCCATGCACCTGTCATTGGTAAGGGTATCCCCACAAAAATTAAAAGTCCAATTGTTTCATAAATCTCTATAATTTTAGATTTTGCCTTTGTTCTATTTATTAGCCATGTGCTGAATTTTTTCCCAAAACTAAATTTTTCTGAAAATTTTAATAGTTTTTCAAGAAAAAAATAAAGTGGAATTACAGGAAGAAGATTTCCAAGAATAGAAATTAAAAATACATTAAAAAAAGGAATGGATTTGCTCAAGCCATATGGAATAGCACCTCTCAATTCAAAAACTGGTAACATCGCAAGTCCCAGAGTTATAAAAATATCCTTCATTTTTCCCATCCTTTCTTTCCTATTAAAGGAACAAATTGACACCCACCAAGATTAAATTTTTCTATTTTATCCTTTGTTTTTATTAAAAGTATTAAATCCTGAATGTATCTATCTCCAACAGGAATAATCAGTCTTCCTTCATTTTCACTCAGTTGTTCTATTAATGGTTCTGGAATTTCAGGACTTGCAGCAGTAACAATAATTCTATCATAGGGACTGAATTCTTCCCATCCAAGTGTTCCATCTCCAATTTTTATATTTACCTTATATCCAAGTTTTGTTAAAATTTCTTCTGCTCTCCTTGCAAGTGCTTCAATTCTTTCAACACTATATACTTTACATCCTATTTCTGCAAGAATTGCTGATTGATAACCACTACCTGTTCCAATTTCAAGAATTTTTTCTTTCCCATTTAATTTCAATGATTCTGTCATTAATGCAACTATATATGGTTGACTGATTGTTTGACCTTCTCCAATTGGTAATGGTGAATCTTCATAAGCATATTCTTTAAGATTCTCGGGAACAAATTCGTCTCTGGGGACTTTTAAAAAAGCATCAATAACTTTCTTATCTTTAATTCCTCTTCTAATAATTTGATTTTCAACCATTTCCTTTCTTAAACTTTCAAAATCTTTTTTCATTTTTTTTAAAAGAAGTGAAAAAGATTATTAAAAGCATTTTAAAAAATCTGATTGTATCTTTGAGTGGTTTAATTTTACTTTTTTCTTCCCTATATACAGTTGTAACAGGAATTGATTTTATTTTTATCCCTTTTAAACATGCTTTTATTAAAATTTCGGACTCTGTTTCAAAGTGAGAAGTATATAATCTGATTCTTTTAATAACATCTGTTTTAATTAATCTAAAGCCACACTGAGTATCAGGAATCCACTGAAATGATAAAATTGAAATTAAAATAGACATTGAGATATTTGTTATTTTTCTTATTAAAGGCATATCTCTGGAGAATATATCTCTTTTTCCTATCAATATTCCGGTTTTTTTATTTTTTTTGTATTTTTCAACAAATTTTAATGCTTCCTCAGGAAGATGTTGTCCGTCACCATCCATTGTAATTACTGCTGGGAAATTTTTTTCAATAGCATATTTAAAACCGGTTTTTAATGCTTCTCCTTTTCCTTTATTTATTTTATGAGAAATTAGAATTACTTCTTCGTTTTGAACAATTTCTTTAGTTTTGTCAGTTGAACCATCATCAATCACAAGAATATTTTTAAAATTTTTTTTCAATTCTTTTAAAAGATTTTCAATTGATTTCTCTTCATTATATGCAGGAATAATAATAAGTATATCCTCTATCATTTTATTAACCTTTTTAAATAACTCATTTTTTCCAGATAAGGGTCAATATTCAAAATCCTTTCCACTTCTTTTCTTGCAAGTTTAAGAATTTCAATATCTTTTTTTATATCCCCTATTTTAAGAGGTAATATTCCATGTTGTCTGGTTCCAAGTATATCCCCTGGACCTCTCAAATCAAAATCAAGTTCTGCTATATCAAAACCTGCTTCCTTTTCAATAAAATTTGAAAGTTTCATATTTATTTCTTCATCTTCATTATGTACAATTAAAAAACAATATCCAACTTCGCCACTCCTTCCAACCCTTCCCCTTAACTGATGTAATTGAGCAAGTCCAAATCTTTCTGCCTGTTCAATTATTATAAAAGAAGCATGTGGTATATCTATTCCTGATTCAATAATTGTTGTGGTTACAAGAAGTTTTATTTCTTTATTTTTAAACTTCTGTAAAATTTCCTCTTGCTTTTTCTTTTCTATTTTTCCATGTAAAAGACCTATTTTTATTTCAGGTAAATTTTCACATATTTCTTTATACTTTTCTTCTGCTGATTCTATATTTTCCTTTTCACTTATAGCAGGAGTTACAATAAATCCAGTTTTATTCTTAGATGCCTGAAATTTGATAAAAGAATAAATTTTTTCTTTATCTTTTTTTGAAAACAAATAAGTTATGACCTGCCTTTTTCCCTTTGGTACCTCTCCAAGAATAGAAAAATCCATATTTCCATAAAGAGTTAAAGCAACAGTTCTTGGAATTGGAGTAGCACTCATTGAAATATAATGAATATTTTTACTTCTTTCCTTTAAAACTTCCTGCTGTTTTACTCCGAATTTATGCTGTTCATCAACTACCACAATTTTGAGATTTTTAAAATTTATTTTTTCACTGAGAACAGCATGAGTTCCAATTATAACATTTATTTTCCCTTCCTCTATTTCTTCCCTTATTTTTATTTTTTCTTTTTCATTTAAACTGCCTGTTAATAGGGAAACTGAAATATCCTGATTTAGAAAAAAGCCGTTCCAGTTTATATAGTGTTGTTGAGACAGAATTTCAGTTGGACAAAGAAATACACCCTGAAAGTTCATTTTTGCAAATAACCATAATGAGAAAATCGCGATAGTAGTTTTACCTGAACCAACCTCTCCATATATTAATCTTCTTATAAGTTTTCCCTTTTTTATATCTTCAATTATTTCTTCCATTACTTCCCTTTGATTTTTTGAAAGTTTAAAAGGGATATATTTTTCAAATTCATTAATAAGATTTAATTCAATATCTATTTTTTCATCTGTTTTCTGTTCAAGTGTTTTCTTCCAGAGTAAATTTAACTGTAAGATAAAAAATTCTCTAAAAACTAAATAGGTTCTTGCTTTTTCAAGATTGACTTCAGAAACGGGAAAATGAATATTTATAAGAGCATGTTTAATATTTGAAATTCCAATAGAAAGACGTCTTTCAAGTGGTAAAATTTCTTCAGGAAATTCTGAAATATTTTTTAAAACTTCTTTTATTATTTTTCTCATATATCTTTGTGTTATACCTTTTGTTAATGGATAAACAGGTAAAAGCCAGTCAATCTTTTTTCCATCATATTCTTCATAAAATGGATTTATCATTTCAAATTCTTTATTAAAATATTCAACTTTTCCATAAAATATAAAATTCTTTCCTGTCTGAAAAACATTTTTTAAATATATCTGATTAAAAAAAATAATATATAAAATTCCTGTTCCATCTGTAACTGCAACTTTTAAATAATTTCTTCCTCCAAAAACTTTCTTTTCTTCTTTTGTGAGAATTGATGCTTTTACTGTGCATATTTCATCTTCTTTAAGATTGCCTATTTTTGTTATTTTTTTTAAATTAAGATATTTTCGTGGAAAATAGAAAAGAATATCTTCTACTTTTTCTATTCCGAGTTTTTTTAAAATTTTTTCTTTCTGCCTTCCTATTCCTTTAATTTGATTTACGGGTGTATTAAAATTTATCCTCATTTTTCGTCAAATAGAAAAGTAGTGAGATTTTTTTCTGAAAGGAATTTATAAAATTTGAGAATTCTAATAATTTCAAGTGTATGGGATTGATATAATTTTCTTTCATCTATTCTATTAATTAAACCTGATATAACCGTATGGAAAAAGATTATATGGTCAATACCGTTCTCTTTCATTATTTTTATGGACTCATTTTTTAAATTATTTGATGCAGGCAATCCAGGTATTATAAGAATTTTTTTATACTCTTCTTTTACAAAAAAGTTTTTAATCTCTTTATAAATTCTTTCTTCTGTAATTTCAAAAATTTCTGAAGAAAATTTTTTTATCACTGAAGGTGTAAATTTTAAAGTATGCCAGGATAAAACTTTGACAATTCCTCTGTCTATAAAAATTATTTTTTCTCTTTCTATTATAAACTCATCAATTTTTTTATGTATTTCTTCCGAATTTTTAACAATCAAAAATCCATCCTTAGATATTATATAAAAATTGTTAATTATAAAAAATTCCTTAACAATTTCTAATGCTGAAATACTCATTTTAATTTATTAAAATAATACCTAAAAAATAATTCCCCTTTAAAAAAATAGAAATTAATGCACCAAGAGCAAGATATGGTCCAAAAGGAACATAATCATCAATTTTTCTTTTTCCTAAAAGAATTAATGTTAAACTTATTAAAGTTCCAAAAAGTGAGCCAAAAAATAATGTTAAAAAAACTGGTTTCCATCCAAGAAAAGCACCTATCATTCCTAATAATTTTACATCTCCACCACCCATCGCATCTTTTTTAAAAAGTAATTTCCCTACAATCCCAAGAAAAATTAAAATTCCTCCTCCCAGTAAAATCCCTTCAAAAGAATATAAAAATCCTTGTATTCTTTCCATATTATGAATTTGGGGGAATAGAAAAGATAAAAAAAGTCCTATTAAAATACCTGGAATAACTATAACATCTGAAATCAAAAATGTATCAATATCTATGAAACTTATTATAATGAGACAGAGAGTTAAAAATATGTAAATGAGAGTAGAGATAGAAATTCCAAACTTTTTATACATAAGAAAAAATAAAATTCCTGTCAGTAGTTCTACTATTAAATATCTTGGAGAAATTGGTTTTTTACAATACCTGCATTTGCCTTTAAGAAAAATATAACTTAAAACAGGAATATTATCAAACCATTTTATATTTTTATTACAATTGGGACAGAAAGAGCCCGGAGTAATTATTGATTTCCCTTTAGGCAATCTGTATATGCAAACATTTGCGAAACTCCCAAAAATAAGGCCTAAAATAAAAATTATAAATCCCATATTTCTATTTTAAATCCAAAATTTAATATTATCAAATGTTTGTGAAATAAGAAAATTGGTATAATAATAAAAAAGGAGGTTCTATGAAGTATATAGATTTAAAAGGGATTAAAATAAGCCGTTTTATCATAGGTGGTAATCCATTCAGTGGTTTTTCTCACCAGTCAAAAGAAATGGATATGAAAATGAAAAAATATTTTACTGTCCAGAAAATAAAAGAAACATTGAGAGAAGCAGAACGAAATAAAATTAATACTTTTATAGGAAGAGCGGATAATCATATATTAAGAATTCTTCTTGAATATAGAGAGGAAGGAGGGAAAATAAACTGGATTGCTCAAACATGTCCTGAAATTAAATCTCAGGAATTGAGTATTGATATGGCTATAAGTGGTAATCCAGTAGGATGCTATATACATGGTGGATATACTGATTTTCTATTTTTAAATAATGAAATTGGAAAGATTTTTCCATTAATAGAAAGAATTAAAAGTTATGGGGTTCTATCTGGAATAGCAGGTCATATCCCGGAAGTTTTTTTATGGGCAGAAGAGAATATTGATGTGGATTTTTATATGTGCAGTTATTATAACCCAACAAATAGAAAAGAAAAACCGGAGAAAGATAATTTACAGGAGGAAAATTTTTCTGATATTGATAGGGAAAAGATGATTAATGTAATAAAAAAACTTAAAAAACCTGTTATTCATTACAAAATAATGGCTGCTGGGAGAAAAAAACCTGAAGAAGCAATTTTCTTTTTAAGTAAAAATGCAAAAGAAAATGATATGGTTTGTATTGGAATTTATGATGAAGAAGAAAAAGGAATAATTGAAAAAAATATAAAATTAATGGAAAGATTTGGTTTTTTATGATTTTTGTTTTGACTTTATGAAAATAAGATATAAAATTATTGTATGGAAAATATATGGATTTCTTCGTGGAAACACTGTGATATTTTTGGTAAAATTGACCTTGTAATTCTTGGTATTCTTTCAGTTTATTCCTGGTATATAATTTTTGAAAAATTATTTATTTTAAAAACTGCTTTTAGAGAAAATAAAAATTTTGAAAAAATATTTCTTTCACGAAAAGAAATAAAAAAAATGCCTTGTCCACTTTACTCAATTCTTGATTATCTTACATCTCTTGTTAAATATGAAAGATTTTCATCAGAAATGAGTAAAAAATACATAGAAAAGGCATTTGTAAAAGAACAGAATAACCTTGAAAAAAATCTTACATCCCTTGCAACAATTACAACAATTGCACCATTTCTTGGACTTCTCGGGACTGTATGGGGACTTCTAATTGCTTTTACAAATATGTCAATTACAGGTTCTTCTTCAATAAAAGTAGTTGCAAGCGGAGTTGCTGAAGCCCTTATAACTACAGTTTTGGGTTTAATGGTGGCAATCCCTTCTGCTGTTGGGTATAATTTCTTAAAGGAAAAAGTGCAGTTTTTAATGGATGAAATGGAATTTTTGACACCATATATTGAAGAATATTTAAATGAATTTTTTGTGAAGCAAAATGAGAAACAGAAATAAAAATTCATTTGCTCAGATAAATATAACAAATCTTGTTGATATTGCTTTAACACTTGTGATAATTCTTTTAATGATAGCACCGATGATTGAACAGGGAATTGAAGTAAAACTTCCAAAATCATCTCCTTATGAAATGCAAATTGAAAAAAGTATAATAATTACAGTAGCCCCTGAAAATCAATATTTTATAGGCGGAAAAAAAATGAGTTTGGAAGATATATATAATTTTTTAAAAGAGAAAAGTCAGGAAAAGGATATTTCTGTTGTAATAAAAGGCGATGAAAAAGTTCATTATGAAAATATAATTAAAATTCTTGATATAGCAAAAAAATGCAAAATAGATATGATTGGACTTGCTACGCAGGCAGAATAAAAAAAAGGAGTATTTTTGTTTCTTTTTTATTTCATATTTCTTTTTTTTCTCTGCTTTTTTTACCTATTCATCAAAAAAATAAAAATTTTGAAAAAGAAATTGTTGTTGTAAAACTTGTAAATATTCCTATGACTATGCCGAAAATTATTGAAAAAAATGAAATAAAAATTGAAGAAAAAGTTTTGCCGCCTTTAAAAAAAGAGGGAAAAATAAAAAGTATGAAAGATGTTAAAGTTGAAAGTATGAAAGATATTAAATTTGAAAAAAAGGCAGAGTTTTCTGAGAGATTTTCACCAGATGAATATAAAAAGAAGTTATATTCAAAAATTTCAACTTTAGACCAGCAATATCATAAAACTTCGTCAGATTCTCAAAATGTTAAAACTTCAGAAAATATTAAAATTCCTGAAATAAAATCTATAAAAATTAATGCCCCAAGTTTTGATACTTCAAGAATTAATGCCCCAAGTTTTGATACTTCTACTTTTCAATCTTATTTTTCCACTGATATCCCTTCATGGTATATAAATCTTATTAAAAAGAAAATAGAAGAAAACTGGGTTTTGAAAGAATATTTAATAGAAATGTCTTCAATTGTTTCATTCAGGCTTTACAGAGATGGAAGGATAGAAAATATTTCTATAGAAAAAAGTTCAGGTTATAAAAAATTTGACAATTCAATAATAGAGGCGATAAAATCAGTTAAAACATGGCCAGCATTTCCAACAGAAATTAAAGATAAATATATTGACATTATGATTGAATTTAAAACGGAGGGATAAATGAAAAGGATTTTTTTATTTTTTACAGGTTTAAGTTTTTGTATTTTCTCACAGACGCAAATTTTCTTTCAGATTACAAAAAATTTAGTAGAAAAAGCAGATTTGTTTTTAATTTTTAAAGTTGAAAAAAATGATTTTTCAGACAGAATGGTTGAAACATTATCAAAGGATTTAAAATTTTCAGGATATTTTAATGTGGAAGGAGTTAAATTTACAGATAATATTGAGAAAGAGATGAAAGGTATGGTAACTCAGATAATTATAATTGGAGAACAGAAAGGAGAGATATTAAACATAAAGGTGGAAGATGGTTTGGAAAAAAATTTATTATTTGAAAATAGTTATAAACTTTTAAAAGACCCAAGGGAACTTGCACATTTAATATGCGATGATATTGTAGAAAGATTGACTGGTAAACGTGGAATTGCAAGAAGCAAAATACTTTTTACCTCTGATAAAACAGAGAAAAAACAGATATATATGATTGATTATGATGGTTATAATTTAAAGCAACTTACCAATGTAGATTATCTTGTCAATTTTCCCCGTTATTTTGAAGGAAATAAAATTCTCTTTGTTTCTTATGAAAATGGATGGCCTAAAATTTCAAAAATGGATGTTTCATCAGGGAAAATTGAAACATTTATTGCTTATCCAGGGCTTAATGCGTGTGTCTCTCCTTGTAAGAAAACAAGAGAAATTGCTCTTGTTTTGAGTGCATCAGGAGACCCTGAAATATATCTTTTTGATTTTGATGGGAAAATTAAAAAAAGATTGACCTATAATAAAAAAATTGATAGTTCTCCTTCTTTTTCTCCAGATGGCAAATCAATTGCTTTTGTTTCTGATAGGGATGGTAAGCCTCAAATTTATATAATGGACAGGGATGGATATGGAGTTAGAAGGATAAGTTATATTTCAGGTTATTGCACATCTCCTGTTTTTTCACCTGATGGGAATTTTATTGCATATATCTATTCTGAAGGAAGTGTTTTTGCTCTGGCTATATACGATGTGAATACAAAAAAGACAAAGACATTTTCAGGTTTGAATTGTGAAGAAATTTCATGGGCACCTGATTCAAGACATATTGTTTATTCAAAAATAGAAAAAAAACAATCATTAATCATAATTGATATTTTCACAGGAGAGACAAGAACTTTAATATCCGGTAACTTTAATTGTTTTAGTCCAAACTGGTTCTCATTTGAATAAATTGAAAGGATATATTTTTGGTTTAATTTCTGTTTTTTCATGGGGAACTGTTTTTATAATTAGTAGATTTGTAATTCATAGTGAAATAATAGATCCATTTGTTCTTGCATTCTGGAGATTTTTGTGGGCTACCTTTTTTCTCCTTTTTCTTATAAAATTTGATTTTAAAAGGACTTTTAAAATTTTTAAAGAAGATATTTTCAAATTTATTTTACTTTCTCTTTCAGGAATTTATTTAATGTCCACTTTTATTTTTATATCAGTTAGAACATCTTCTGCAACAGTTTCAAGTATTTTGATGAGTTCAAATCCAATATTTGTTATTCTTATTTCCTTTATTTTTTTAAAAGAAAAAATAAGTATTGAAAAACTTTTAGGAGTTTTTATTGGATTTCTTGGATGTGCTATTGTAATAAAAGAAGATTTTAAAATTTTTTCGTGGATTGGAGAAAATATAAATATCTATGCTTTACTTGCTGCTATTTGCTGGGCTATTTACACAGTAATGGGAGAAGAACCTACAAAAAAATATGGTGCTATTGAAACAACTTTTATTGCTTCTTTTATCGGAACTTTTTTGTTATTTTTAACCGTTAAATTACTTAATTTAAATTTATGGGGAAAGAACATTTTTGGTTTTTTATCTGGAATTTATCTTGGATTAATTCCAACAGGTATCGGTTTTACTTTGTGGTTTTCTGTATTAAATTATATGAAACCTTCTTTACTTGCTCCATTTCAATATTTAACACCCATTATAACTTATTTTCTCTCTGTTTTAATATTAAAAGAAAAAATTTCAATGGTTGTTTTTGTTGGTATGTTTCTGATTTTTTCTTCACTTTTTTTAATTCAAAAAAAAGAAATTGATAGAAATTGAAAATATCCTTGACTTAATTTATAATAAAGTGTATTATTTAATGAAGGAGGATAAAAAAATGTATATAACTTTGTTAATTCTGCATATATTAATTTGTTTACTTTTAATATTTGCTGTTTTAATTCAGAGTGGTAAAGGTTCATCAATGGCTAATATTTTTGGAGGTGGAGGGATGGAGAATGTTTTTGGTGCTGAGACACCTGCAATTTTAAATAAAATTACGGCCTTTTTAGCAATTATGTTTATTATTACTTCTGTTCTTCTTGCAATAATTCCGGGTAAACTGACCACGAGAAGTATTTTGAAAGAAGAATTAAATAAACCAAAAAAGGTTCTTCCATCCGCACCTCCATCTTCTCCCGAAAAATAATATAAAATGGAAAAATTAGTTGAATTGCCTCAAAAGGGTAAACTTATAATTGTTGGAGATACTCATGGAGATTTTGATACAACAAGAATAATAGTAAAAAATTTCATTAATAAAAAAAATCATTATCTTCTTTTTCTTGGAGATTATGTAGATAGAGGGCCAAAATCAAAAGAAAATATTGATTTTCTTCTATCACTTAAGGAAAAAAAAGAAAACTTAATTTTACTTCAGGGAAATCATGAAATGTATCCTATTGTCCAGTGTAGTCCTTCTGATTTCTGGGATAGTTTGAATGAAGAGGAATTTAATTTTTATAAAGAAAAATTTATAAATTTTCCTCTTTGTGCTTATGGAAAGAGTTTTATTACTTTACATGGTGCATTACCCGACATTGAAAAGATAGAAGATATAAAAAATATAGAAATTGGAGATAAAGAATGGTTTAAAATTGTATGGGGTGATTTCAGGGATAAAGAGGGAGAAGTGCTCGGTGATTTTATAGGAAGACCCAGTTTTGGAAGGGATTATTTTTTTAAAATTATGGATAAGATAAAAATGAAAGTTCTTGTTAGAAGTCATGATCCATATGCTCCTGAAAGAATGTTTCAAAATAGGTGTCTGACAATTTTTACTTCAATTGCTTATGGAGTTGAAAGGAAAGTCGCTTTAATAAATTTGAATAAAGAGATTAAAAGTGTAAATGATATTGAATTAATTTCACTTGATAAACCGGAAATTTAAATATGAGAATTAAAAACTTTGGTGGTTATTCACTTGGTGAATATCTCGGAGGCGGTTTATATACAAAGGTTTATAAGGCATATTCATTTTTAGCAAAACCTCCCTATGGAAATCCTGTTGCTATAAAAATTTTGTACCTTAAAGGAAGTATTCTGGAAAGGAATAAACTTATAAAGCAATTTGAGAGAGAAGCAGAGATAGCAATGAATCTTGAACATTCAAATATAGTGAAGGTTTATAATTTTGGAAAGTTTGACCATCATTATGCAATGATTATGGAATACATTGATGGCAAAAATTTAAAAGAGTATCTTTATGAAAGGGAAAAATGGTCACTTGATAAAATTTTAAGAATCTGTTATGAGGTAGGGAAGGGGCTTGAATATATACATAAAAACAATATTGTACATAAAGATGTAAAACCTGATAATATTTTGATTTCTTATGATTTTAAAATAATAAAACTTACAGATTTTGGAATAGCAAAACTTCCCGGGAAGATATGGAAAAAGGATATTTTTCCAAGGTCAGGCACTGTAACTAAATTTGGAATAATATCATATATCTCTAAAGAACAGGCAGAAGGAAATGCAACATTTCAGTCAGATATTTACAGTTTTGGCGTGACAATGGATGAAATTATTACTGCAAAGTTGTATATTGAAGGAAAGGAAGAGGAAGATTATTTCAAAAGAATAGATATAAGGGCATACAGAAAAAACACAGGGAAACAAAGAATTTTATGTGAAGATTTACCCATTCCCTCAGAATTGAAAGAAATAATTAAAAAAGCAACAGAAGAAGAATTAACTATGAGATATCAGAGTATGTCATATCTGCTTGAAGATTTGAAAAATTTTGTTAAAGAATGAAGAAAAAATTCTTTCTGTTTTTTATCTTTTTAATTTTTATTTCCGGATGTAAAGAAGAAAAAATAAAAATTAAAAATACAATATTACTTGCAACTTCATCAGACCCTAAATCCTTTAACCCAATTATTGCCAAAGAAACAAGCACTACTCTAATAACAGGTTTTATTTTTGAAGGGCTTACGAAAATAAACGGTGTTACCCTTGAAGTAGAACCGTCCCTTGCTTTAAAATGGGAAGTAGATAAATCAGGCAAAATATGGAAATTTTATTTAAGAAGGGATGTTTTATGGAATGATGGGGTTAAATTTACTGCTGATGATGTTGTTTTTACCTTTAATAACCTTATTTACAATGATAAAATTCCAACAAGTAGTAGAGATATTTTTACAATTGAAGGTAAAAAAATAAAAGTAAGAAAAATAGATGATTACACAGTTGAATTTATTCTACCTGAAAGATTTGCTCCATTTTTGCAATTTATGTCTCAGGAAATTTTACCAAAACATAAACTTGAAAAAGTAGTTGTTGAAGGGAAATTCGCAAGTTCATGGGGAGTCAATGAAAAGGTAGAAAATATTGTTGGAACAGGACCTTATAAATTAAAAGAATACAGACCCGGTGAATGGATAATACTTGAGAAAAACAATTATTACTGGAAAAAAGACAAAGAAGGTTTTACTCTCCCTTATATTGAAAAAATTGTTTTCCAGATTATCCCTGACCCAAATATGGCTATTTTAAAATTCAGAACAGGAGAGATAGATGCAATTTCAATTAGAGGTCAGGATTATTATGTTTTAAAGCCACTTGAAAAGGATAAAAACTTTACAATATATGATGTTGGACCATCTTTAAGTTCAGAATTTCTCGCTTTAAATCAGAATATTGATGCAAAAATTCCTGAATACAAAAAAGAATGGTTCTATGACATAAATTTCAGAAAATGTATTGCCTATGCAATTGATAGAAATTCAATTATAAAAAATGTTTATGCCGGTTTTGGAACACCTCTTTATGGACCAATGAATAGTTCCTGTGGTTTTTTCTATAATGATAAGATAATAAAATATGAATACGATTTGAAAAAAGCAAGAGAATTATTAACAAAAAGTGGATTTATATGGAGGGAGAATAACCTTTATGATAAAAATGGTAATAGAGTTGAATTTACAATAATAACAAATAGTAATAATTTTGAAAGGGTTCAGATTGGTAATATTATTCAGAATGACCTTGAAAAACTCGGAATGAAAGTTAATTTGCTTCCTGTTGAATTTAATACACTTGTTAATAAACTTACAATTTCAAAGGACTGGGAAGGAGTAATAATTGGTCTTACCGGAGGAATTGAACCACATGGTGGTAAAAATGTATGGCATTCAAATGGTCAACTTCATTTCTGGAATTTTGGCAATAAGAGAAACTATGAATGGGAAAAGGAAATAGACCTTTTATTTGAAGTTGGAACAAAATATTTAAAACCAGAGGAAAGAAAAAAAATTTATGATAGATGGCAGTACATTGTGACTGATTATTTACCTTTGATATACACAGCGAATTCAAATGTAATTTATGCAGTTAGAAATAAATTTGAGAACTTGAAAATCACTGTTTATGGTGGAATTTTACATAATATAGAGGAAATAAAAATAAAAGAAAATGGATAGATTTAGATTGAGAGTTTTTTATAAAAAGGAAGGGGTTTCAAGATTTATATCTCACTTAAGTTTTTGTAAATTGATTGAGAGGAGTTTAAGAAGGATGGATTTACCTTTAAGATTTTCGGAAGGATTTAGTCCCCATATTAAAATTTCTTTCTGTCCACCTTTACCAATTCCTATTTCCGGAATAAATGAATTTTTTGAAGTAGAAGTTTGCAGTAAATTTGATTTAGATTTTTTTGTTGAAAATATAAATTTAATTCTACCTGAAGGGACAATGGTCAAAAAAAGTTACTGGACAGAACATAAATTTTTTATATCGTCAGTTTATGCCATATATACAATTCCCTTAAAAGAAGCAATAATTAAGGAAAAGACAAAAGAATTCGGTAAAATAATTGAAGAAAAAGAAAATTATATAAAGGCAATTTTTAAAATGGAAAATTTCAGTCATAAAAAAGTTTTTGTAAATGGAATTTTTGATGGAATAACCAGAGAATTATTTATTCAAAATGAACAGATATAGAATTTTCATAAGTAATGACAGAGTTATTTTAAGGATAGTAATAGAAAAAAATGGGAAAATAGATAACCTTTTTATACATAAATATGATTTTGAACCAGAAATTGGGAATATTTATAAGGGTAGGATAGAGAAAATTTTAAGTGGACTTAATTCTGCTTTTGTGAATATAGGTGAAATGAAAAGTGGTTTTTTACAGTTAAATAAATCTGAATTTTATTTTCCTATGGAAGAAGAGAATCTTTCTTATGCAAATCAGATTTTGAAGGAAGGAAAGGAAGTGCTTGTTCAAATTTGTAAACCAGGAGAGGATGAAAAGTCGCCCAAAATTACTGAAAAGATTGTATTACCTGGAAGATTTTTTGTTTTAATTCCTGATTTAAAAATTCAAAAAATTTCTAAAAAAATTGAAGATGTTAAAGAAAAATCAAGATTGATGAAAATTTTTAGGAAAGCACTTGATAGAAAATTTGGTTTTATTGTAAGAACTGCTGCAAAAAATAAGAAAGAATTTTATATCTACAGGGAAATAGAACATATATTAAATGTATGGAAAAGGATAAAAAGAGATTATAAAAGAAAAACTACACCATCACTGTTATGGAGAGAAATCCCTTTATATCTAAAAGTTTTAAGGGATTATGCAGATGAGAATTGTGAATATGTTGAGATAGATGATGAAAATATTTTAAGGGAAGTTATGAGATATGTAAATTTATTTATCCCTGAACTGAAAGGGAAAATTTATCTTTATAGAAATAAAATCCCTATGTTTATGAATTACGGATTTGAAGAAGAATTTGAAAATTTTATTTCAAAAACTGTATTTCTTCCATCAGGTGGATACTTAATAATAGAAAAAGGTAAAACTTTAACAGCAATAGATGTGAATTCTGGCAGGATGGAGAGAGAGGACTTTGAGGAAACAGTTTTAAGAACAAATTTAGAAGCGGTTGATGAAATTCCAAGGCAGATTAGATGCAGAAACTTATCAGGGTTGATTATTGTTGATTTTATTGATATGAGAGAAAAATTTAAAAAATTTGTTTTTAAAAAATTTATTGAAAATTTGAAAGAAGATAAGTTAAAAATTGAAGTTCTTTCTATTTCCAAACTCGGTCTCGTTGAGATTGCAAGAGAAAAAAACAATTATTCAATCTATAATATTTTATTAAAAGAATGTTCTAACTGTGAAGGTTCTGGTATTGAAAATGGAAAGGAGATTGTATACTTAAAATTGAAGAAAAAAATATTTGAATTTTTTTCAAATAAGGCATATAATGATAAACTTGAAATTGAAATTTCACAGGGATTATTTGAGTTTATTTTTAAAAATCAGTTGTTTAAAAATTATCCATTTTTTGATAGAATAAAATTTAAAGTTGATAGTAAACTTAAAGAAAATGAATTTAGGATAATTGGATAATAAAAAAGGGATGTAAAATGGCTATGCATTTAAAAATTGAAGAAAAAGAAGGTTATCAGAAAATTTTGTCTCCTGAAAATTCTGATTTAAAACTTTTATCCTTTTCTATTTTGAGACAGGAAGAAGGAGTTTTTGAAGGAAATACAGAAAAGGAAGAAACTGTTTTTGTTATAACCGAGGGAAAATGTGATTTTTATATTGAGAAAAATTTTATAGGAACAATGAAGAGAAAAAATGTTTTTGAAGAACCACCTGTTGCTGTTTATCTGCCTCCATTTTATGAATACAAAATAGAATTTAAAAAGAAAACAGAAATCTGTATTGTGGGATGTAGAGGAAAAGGTACTGGAAAACCAAAATTTTTAAATTCTAAAGAGATTAAATTCAGAAGGGTAGGTGAGGAAACATATTTCAGAAATATTACAGATATTATTTCTGAGAGTTTTCCGGCAGAAAAAATAATTCTTGGAGAAACAATAAATGACCCTGGTAATTGGTCAAGTTATCCTCCTCATAAGCATGATATAGATAATCCTCCTGATGAATACTATCTTGAAGAACTTTATTTTTTCAAAATTCATCCTCAAAAAGGTTTTGGAGTTATAAGAGTTTTTGACGAAAATGAAGACAATCTATTTTTAATTAAAAACAATGAAATAGTCACAATCCCAAAAGGTTATCATCCTGTTGGAATTATTCCAAAACATCAGATATATTATTTATGGGCTCTTGCCGGTGAAAAAAGAATATTAAAACCAAAAGTTCATCCTGATTTTAATTTTTAAAAGGGGTAAAAAATGGTGCCTAAAAAAGTTTTTTTGACAAAAGGAGTTGGGAAGGATAAAGAGAAACTGACAAGTTTTGAGAAGGCCTTGAGAGATGCCGGTATTGCTCAATTCAATCTTGTTTCAATTTCAAGTATTTTTCCTCCCGGTTGTAAATTGGTTCCTAAAAAAGAAGGGCTGAAGTTACTTAAACCCGGGCAGATTGTTTATGTAGTTATGAGCAGAAATTCAACAAATGAACCACATCGTCTTATAACTGCATCAGTTGGGATGGCAATTCCAAAAGACCCTAACCAATACGGTTATCTTTCCGAACATGAAGGTTTTGGAGAGACGGAAGAAAAAGCAGGTGATTATGCTGAAGACCTTGCTGCAACAATGCTTGCAACAATTCTTGGTCTTGAATTTGACCCTGAATCATCATATGATGAAAAGAAGGAAATATGGAAAATGTCGGGTAGAATTGTTAAAACAACAAATATAACTCAATCAGCAATCGGTGATAAGAATGGTTTATGGACAACAGTTGTGGCAGCAGCAGTTTTCATACTATAAAGGGTGTTTAAATGAAAAAGAAAGATATAGAAATTGTAAGAAAACTTGCAGAAAAAGTTAAAGAAATTGCGGGTAATCCAGTTCAGAAAGAAAAAACAGAAATATGGAAAAAACACAATAAACTTCAACGGGTAAGGCCGCTTGTTTTGGTTTTTCCTGAAGGAAGTTGGAGAGAAATTTTGCCTGATAGCCAACTTGTTTGTGAAGATGAATATTTAAGAAAGATAGAATGGGATTTAAGACATAGAATTTATTACTGGGAAAAAATCAAAGATGATAGTGTAACAGATGATAAAGTTTATTCTCCAATTGTTATAAAAAATTCAGGATTTGGTGTTGAAACAAATACAATAAGACCGGAATATCAATATGGTGCAAGTCATTTTGAACCTGTTATAAAAGAAGAAAAGGATATAGAAAAATTAAAAAAACCAGAAATTAAAATTGACTGGGATGAAACGGAAAGGTTATATCAGAAAACCTGTGAAGCAATTGGTGAAATACTTAAGGTTGAAAAAAGAGGGCCAAATCATCCATGGTTTGCTCCAATTGACTGGTTTATAACTGTAAGAGGAATTGATAACTTTTTTATTGATATGGTTGATAGACCGGAGTGGCTACACAGAGTTTTAAATTTTATAACAGAATGCAAGATAGAGGAATGGGAATTTTATGAAAAAAATAATGTTTTATCCTTGAATAATGGACCTCATTATGTTGGTTCAGGTGGATTTGGTTTTACAGACGAACTTCCTCAAAATGACTTTGACGGGAAACATATAAGAATTAAAGACCTATGGGGACATGCAACAACTCAGATTTTTTCCCTTGTTTCACCACAAATGCATGAGGAATTTGCTTTAAAATATGAAGGAAGATTTTTAAGTAAATTTGGTTTAAACTGTTATGGATGCTGTGAGCCATTGCATAAAAAAATTGATATAATTTTCAAACACATACCAAGGTTGAGGCGTCTTTCAATGAGCCCATGGGTTGATATAAAAGAGGGGGCAGAAAAACTTGGGAAAAGAGCGATTTTTTCATGGAAGGTTAATCCATCTTTTATTGCACAGGATACATGGGAAGAGGACTATATAAGAAAAACAATTGAAGATGGGCTTGAAAAAACAAAAGATTGTGTTGTTGAAATTATTTTAAAGGATATACATACCTGCAGAAATAAACCTGAAAGAATATCCAACTGGGTAAAAATTGCAAAAGAAATTGCTGAAAAATATTGAAAAATGGAAAATAAAAAATCAATTTCAATCTGGGGTGATAAAATACCATTTAAAAGAGAAAATGATGATATACCAAAGATAACACCCTATTTAATAGAAAATAAAAAAAATAATTCCTGTGTTATAGTTTTTCCAGGTGGCGGATATTCTATTAGAGCAGTTCATGAAAAAGAACCAATTGCTTTGTGGTTGAATAAAATCGGTATATCTGCATTTGTTCTTGATTATCGTGTATCTCCATATAAATACCCTGTCCCTCTTCTTGATGCACAGAGAGCAATAAGATTTGTAAGATATAATTCTAAAAAATTTAATATAGACCCTGATCGTATTGGAATTATTGGTTTTTCTGCGGGAGGACACCTTGCTTCACTTACTGGAGTTCATTTTGATTATGGTAAAGAATCAGATGACCCTGTTGAAAAAGTTTCTTCAAGACCTGATTTATTAATTCTGTGTTATTCTGTTATTTCTTTTTTAAATTATAGCCACCATGGATGTATAAAAAATTTTGTTGGTGAAAATATAACAAAGGAAACACTTGAATTTTTATCTTCGGAAAGACAGGTAAAAAGAGATACTCCTTGTTGTTTTTTATGGCATACTCAGGATGATAATGTTGTTCCTGTTCAACACAGTATTTTGTTTTCTTTGTCCCTTAAAGAAAAAAATATTGACTTTGAAATCCATATTTTTGAAAAAGGACCTCATGGGCTTGGACTTGCAGAAAATAACCCTTCTGTTTCTCAATGGACTTTATTATGTGAAAATTGGTTAAAAAGACATAATTTTTAAAAGGAGAGAAATTATGAAGATAACAATAATTGGAGCAGGAAGTTTGGGATTTACAAAAAGATTTATACTTGATATTTTAAGTTTTCCTGAATTAAGAGAATTTACACTTGCTTTAAATGATATTGATGAGGGAAGATTGAATTTAATAACAAAATGGGCCAATACCTTAAAAAAACAGGAAAATTTAAAAATTGAAATTCTATCTTCAACTGATAGAAAAGATATAATGGAAAATTCTGATTATATAATAAACACTATAAGAGTTGGAGGTCTTGAAGCATTTGAACTTGATGTTTCAATTCCAAGGAAATATGGAGTTCATCAGGCAGTGGGGGATACTGTTGGTCCAGGAGGAGTTTTTTATGCTTTAAGGACAATTCCTGTCCTTCTTGAAATATGTGAGGATATAAGGAAACTCTGTCCTGAAGCATGGTTTTTGAATTATACAAATCCTATGGCTATGAATACATGGGCTATGATTAAATATGGACATAAAAAAGTTGTGGGACTGTGCCACAGTATTCAGGGAACCGCCTGGCAATTATCAAATTATATAGGAGTTCCATATGAAGAGGTTTATTACTGGGCTGCAGGAATAAATCATATGGCATGGTTTCTTGAATTTAAAAGAAATGGCAAGGACTTATATCCATTATTATTTGAGGCAATGAAAGACCCTGAAATTTTTAAAAAAGACCCTGTAAGATTTGAGATAATGAAACACTTTGGATATTTTGTAAGTGAATCAAGTTTTCATATGGCTGAATATGTCCCATATTTTAATAAAAGGAAAGAACTGATAGATAAGTTCAATACACATGGCTGGATATATCTTGATGTATGTAAAAATGCCTATGACCCTGCTACTGAAAAATTAAAAAGAGAATCTGAAGGCAAAGAAAAAATTGAAATATCAAGAAGCAATGAATACTGTTCATATATTATAAATGCACTTCAAAAAGGCGATATTTTCAGATTTAATGGAAGTGTTTTAAATGAAGGAATTATAGAAAATTTACCCTATGGTTGCTGTGTTGAAGTTCCATGTTATGCTGAAAAGGGGAATATAAGACCTGCAAGAGTTGGTTATTTACCTCCACAATGTGCTGCTTTAAATAAATTAAATATAAATGTTCAGGAACTTGCAGTTGAGGCAGCAGTTAAAAGGAAAAAATCACTTGTTTATCAAGCAATTTCACTTGACCCTTTAACTTCTGCAGTTTTATCTCTTGAAGAAATAAAGAATATGGTAGATGAAATGTTTGAGAAGGAAAAAGAATATCTACCAGATTTTAATGAATAAAAAATATAGAACTGGACTTGGTTTTGATATTCACAGATTTGTAGATGGAAGAAAATTTATTATTGGAGGGATAGAGATACCATTTGAGAAAGGACTTTTTGGACACAGTGACGGAGATGTTTTAATTCATTCAATTTCTGATGCTATACTTGGAGCACTTGGAAGACCTGATATTGGTTATTATTTCCCTGATACAGATGAAAAAATTAAAGGGATTGATAGTAAGGAGATATTGAAAAAAGTAATGAGATTTTTAAAAGAAGATGGATATGAAATAGTAAATGTTGATAGTGTTATTATATGTGAAAAACCAAAAATCCTTCCATATTCTGAAAAAATAAAAGAGAAACTTGCTGAAATAACTGGTATAGAAAAAGAAAGAATAAATATGAAAGGAAAAACAACAGAAGGATTTACGAGAGGTGATTTCTGTGCCTGTCTTTCAATAGTTTTAATTAAAGAAAAATAAGTTTTAAAGCAGCAATTACAGCAAGAACCTGAACAATCTGATTGAAAATTTTCTGGGGGATTTTTTTGAGCAAGAATATTCCGGAAATTGCTCCTATACAGATACCGGGAAGTAATAAAAGATTGAGTTTTAAAGAATTGATATTTATAAGACCAAGATTAACACTGAAAGGGACTTTAAACCAGTTTAAAATAAAGAAATACCATGCACCTGTTCCAACAAATTCAGTTTTTGGCAATTTCATAGAAAGTAAATAAATTATTAAAATTGGTCCTGCTGCATTTGCCATCATTGTTGTAATTCCAGCAAAAAGCCCCATTACTACAGCAAAATAAATTTTCTGAGGAACATTGATTTCTTTTTTATTCCACCACCAGTTTAAAAGAAATATCACAAGAATAACTATTCCAATAAATTTATTTAATTGTTTATCATTTATTCTTCCCAACAAAAAGTATCCAATAATAATTCCAATAGCAGCAAACGGTAAAAGTCGTAGGATATATTTCCAGATTGCCTTTTTTTTGTAATAACTTACAGCAAAAATATCTCCTACTATAAGCATTGGTAAAATTATTCCGGTTGACGCTTTTGCAGGTAGTATCATTGCAGTCAATGGTATTGCAAGAATACCAACCCCTGGAATTCCTGTTTTAGATATCCCAATTAAGAAGGCATATAACTCCAATAAAAAAAGTTTTAAATTAGTTAATTGATATATATTTTCCATTTTGCCTTTTAATTTACCATTTTATTTTAAACATGGCAAAAATTCTATTTTGACAAATATTTAAAAAAAATTAAACTTATAAATAATGAAGAAGTTGGTGTTTTTGTTTTTTTTACAGGGGCAAATTATAATGTGTGAAAATTTTGACTGGATTAATTATTTGAAGAAAGAAAGACCGAGATTGATTTTAAACGAGGGGATTATTGAAAATTTAAAAATTTTGATTAAAGAGGATAAAAACTGTGAAAAAATTTATAAAAAAATAATAGAAAATGCAGAAAAAATTTTAAATGAGCCAGTTTCAAAATATGAAATTCCAGATGGATTAAGTTTACTTGATACTATAAGAAGGGTTTTGGCTAGGGTTTATATTCTTTCTTTTGTTTATAAAATTGAAAAAGATAAAAAGTATCTTATGCGTTTATGGGATGAGATTTATTCTGCTGCAAATTTTTCTGACTGGAATCCAAGGCATTTTCTTGATACAGCAGAAATGGCACATGCTCTTGCCATTGCTTATGACTGGTGTTATTACGACTGGAATGAAGAACAAAGAAAAATAATAAGAGAGGCACTTTTAAATAAAGCATTGAAAGTGGCTGTTGATTGTTATGGAGGCAAAACACCTTATGGTTGGTGGACTAAATCAAGACATAACTGGAATCAGGTTTGTAATGGAGGGATAGGTATTGCATGTCTTTCTCTTTTAGATGAATATCCAGAAATATGTTCAAAACTTCTTGATAATATTTTAAAATCACTTCCTCTTGCAATGAAAGAATTTGCTCCTGATGGTGGATGGGGAGAAGGTCCAGGGTACTGGGCTTATGCAACTGAATACAATTTTATTTTTCTTGCATATCTTGATAATTGCATAAATTATGATTTTGGGTTCTGGAAATATCAGGGTGTCTCTGAAACAGGTTTATTTCCTATATATTTAACAGGACCTGTGGATAGAACATTTAATTTCGCAGATAGTGTAGATAAACCAGTCAGGAATACTCAGATGTTTTATTTATCAAGAAAATTTAATAAATCTGTTTTTGCCTGGTATTCATTTAAATATTCTAATTATCATCCCTTAGATTTAATCTGGTTTGCAAATCCTTCTGAACCAGAAAAAGAAAATTTGCCACTTGATAAATATTTCAGATATGTTGAGGTTGTTACAATGAGAACTTCATGGAATGATAAAAATGGAATTTTTGTAGGATTTAAAGGAGGAGATAATAAATTTAATCATTCCCATCTTGATATTGGCAGTTTTGTTTTTGACGCATCAGGTTATAGATGGATTATTGATCTGGGAAGAGATAATTATAATTTACAAGGTTATTTCGGAAAAAACAGGTGGGATTATTATAGATTGAGGGCTGAAGGTCATAATACAATAGTTATAAATCCTTCTGATAAACCGGATCAGGAACCTGATGGAGTATCAAAAATAATAAAATTTGTGTCAAAAAATGATTATTCTTTTGCTATTGCTGATTTAACAGATGCTTATAGAAAATTTGCAAAAAATATAAAAAGAGGAATTAAACTTGATAAAAAAGATAAATATTTAATTTTGCAGGATGAAATAAGTTTAAAAGAAAAAGGTGAAATCTGGTGGTTTTTGCATACAAACTCTGATATTGAAATGAAAGAAAATAAAAACCAGGTTATTTTAAAACAAGGAGACAAAAGTTTAAAAATTGAAATTATTTTTCCTTTAAATGCTCAATTTATAATAATGGACGCAAAACCATTACCTTCCTCTCCAAATCCTTCGGGTCAGGATGAAAATATTGGTGTGAAAAAAATTGCACTTAATTTTAAAAATATTGATGATTTAAAGATTTCGGTTGCTTTAATTCCTTTGATAGATAATGAAAAAGCTTTTAAAATACCATTATTTAAACTTCTTGAGGAATGGGAGTAGATTAAAAAAGAATCCTTAACGCCCAGCGGATTAAAAATTTACAGATGAAGGGAAATATAGTAAAATCAGTATATAAATTGAAATATTTTAAATCCACTATCAAAAGGAGGGAAGATGAATAAAAGTAAAAAAGATTATCTGAAAAATCCAGTTGAACATGTTGACATTAAAAAAATTGATGCTATACCAATAGTTGAGATGTATTCTAAGATGGCTTTTTCAGCAAGAACACTTGCTTATGGAGCAATGCTTTATGAAAAAATGCTTAAAGATGAAGAAGTGACTGTAATTTTAACTCTTGCTGGTTCAATTTTCAGTGCAGGACTTAAAAATGCTGTATGTGATTTAATAAGAAATAATCTTGTAGATGTAATTGTTTCTACAGGAGCAATAATAGTTGACCAGGATTTTTTTGAAGCACTTGGTTTCAGGCATTATATAGGAAGCCCTGATGTTGATGATAAAGAACTCAATAAATTACACATAGATAGAATATATGATACTTTTATTGATGAAGATGAATTAAGAATCTGTGATATGACTGTTGCTGAAATTGCAGAAAAACTTGAGCCAAAACCTTATTCATCAAGAGAATTTATATGGGAAATGGGAAAATATTTAAAGGAAAAAGGAATTAAATCAGATGATTCAGTTATATTTGCTGCCTATGAAAAAAATGTTCCCATATTTGTTCCTGCCTTTTCAGATTGTTCTGCTGGTTTTGGTCTTGTTTATCATCAGATAAAGCATCCTGAAAAACATATTTCAATTGATTCAGTTAAGGACTTTAGAGAACTCACAGAATTAAAGATTTCTGCAAAAGAGACAGGTGTAGTTATGCTTGGAGGAGGGGTTCCTAAAAATTTTACACAGGATATTGTTGTCTGTGCTGATGTTCTTGAAAAAACTGTGCCTATGCATAAATATGCGATTCAGATAACTGTTGCAGATGTCAGGGATGGAGCACTTTCAAGTTCTACATTAAGAGAAGCACATTCATGGGGAAAGGTTGATTTTCCAAATACAGAAATGATTTATTCTGAAATTACAGTTGCTTTTCCAATAATTGCTGCTTATGTATATCAAAAAGTAAAAAATAGGAAACAAAGAAACTGGGCTAAAATTTTTGAAAAATGATAATTAATGAAAAAAACTCTATTTTTGATGTTAACAATATTTTTTTATCAACAAAATTTAAGGAGCAAAGAAATGAATAAAGATATACCTTCTTTATGCGAAGTTTATAAAGATTATTTTCCTATCGGAGCAGCAATTAATTTAAAAACAGTTGTAACCCATGCGGATTTATTAAAAAAACATTTCAATAGTATTACACCAGAAAATCATTTAAAATGGGGTTTAATTCATCCTTTGCCTGATAAGTATAATTTTGAAGATGCTAATAAAATAATCAACTTTGCAATTGAAAATAAAATGAAGATAAGAGGACATACACTTGTCTGGCATATTCAGATACCTGATTGGGTTTTTAAAGATGAAAAAGGAAACTGGATAGATAAAGAAATACTTTTAAAGCGACTTCATCAGCATATTGAAAATGTAGTTGGATATTATAAAGGTAAAATTTATGCATGGGATGTAGTGAATGAAGCAATTTCAGATAAAGAAGGAGAATTTTTAAGGGATGTCCCATGGTATAGAATTGGAGGAGAGGAGGTTATTGAAAAAGCATTTATATGGGCTCATGAGATAGACCCTGATACAGTTTTATTTTATAATGATTATAATTTGGAATTACCTTCAAAGAGAGAAAAGGCATATACTCTTATTAAAAAATTGAAAGAAAAAGGAGTTCCAATTGGAGGGGTTGGAATTCAGGCACACTGGGGATTAAAAGGAATAACACCTGAAGATTTAGAAGAAAGTATAAAAAAATTTTCATCACTTGGAATTCAGGTTCAGATTACAGAATTTGATATTTCCATTTATCTTGATAATAATGAAAAATTTAATTCAATAGAGGAAGTCCCTGAAGAAAGAATACAAAAACAGTTAGAATTATATAAGAAGGCATTTGAAGTTTTAAGAAGAAATAAAGAATTAATTACAGGGGTTACCTTCTGGGGAGTTGCAGATGATGTTACATGGCTTGATAATTTTCCTGTTAAAGGAAGAAAAAATTTCCCACTTTTATTTGATATTCACCATAAACCCAAAAGGATTTTCTGGGAGATAATAAATTTTTAATGAAAAATTAAATTTATTCCCCAGAAAGCAAAAATTATAAATCCTAAAAACCTAAATAAAATTTTTACTTTTGAATTGAAAAGAAATTTCTGCCAAAGATAAGGAACAAAACCACATATTAAAAAAACAGGAAAAATTATAGAGCCAAGACCAAATAAAAATCCAGCATTAAAACCAAATAAAATTCCTTTATTCACATATGCAATATAAACAATAAGTCCTAATAATGGAGCACATGGAGTTATACCTTCTATAATTCCCAAAATTAAAGGAGTAGAAGTTTTGAAAATTTTAAAATATTTTTTAAAAGGAAATAAAAACCAGATACCTATCAGAATAAGAATAAATCCAGATATAAGTGAAAAAATTTCTTTTTGTATAATACTCTGTAAATAATTCCCAAAATAAGAAGTCAGAGAACCAATCAAACCATAAATAAAAATTTTTGAAATTGCAAATAAAAAACCGATTTTAATTCCTTCAATCCAGTTATTTGATTCTTTTATAATTACTGGAAAGAGTAAAAAACAGCAATGAAGTCCACAGATAGTTATTCCTGAAATAAATCCTGCTATAAAAAACTGAAATAAGAGATTCATAAGTAAATTTTAATTTTTATTTTTGTCAGAAGTCAATTTTTTATATTTACAAACTGCGGTCTGTGAATCAGTTCAATCAAATTCATATTCCATTTCATCCAATCTAAATATCTTCCACTTAAAATCTTCTTTACGCATCCTCAAAATAAATCTACCTGCTTCTTTATAAACTTCTCCATCTATTGTTTTTACTATTGCCTTTGCAAAAAATTTTACTTTTGCCTCGGATTTATTTCTTTCAATTTCTATCTGATTTATGTCAATATATATGTACTTACAAATACTTATATTATTCCGCAAAAAAAGATAAAGTGTTCCATAGGTATTTCCAAAACCATCTTTATAATCAAGAGTAAAATGCTTTATAAAATTATTTATATCCTTTTTTTTAAGTTCAGAAATTGCTAAATTGATTGTCTTACGGATTTTTGCATTCTCATCAGGGAAAAAGATAAATTTTATACCGGAACCAATTATACAAATAAATAAAAGAAGGGTAAATAACTTTTTTCTTTTCATCTGTATCCAATAACCTTTCCAACGATATTTTTCATAGAAATTTGAGGATGAAAATTTTCTTCCCATAAGGTTAATCTATTATCACCACAGACAAATAAATATCCATTTTTAACAATAAATGGTTCAACATTCCAGTTACCTTTCTGTTTGATATATGGTTCATTTACCTCTTTGTCATTTATAAAAAGTTTTCCATTTTTAAATTCAATTTTTTCTCCTGGAAATCCAATTACTCTTTTTACAAAATAAACATAAGGTCTATTTGATGTTCTAAAAACAATAATATCTCCTCTTTTGATAGAAACAAATTTATAAGCAAGTTTATTTACAAAAACAATAGAGCCATCTTTAATCGTGGGCTCCATACTCGTTCCGAAAGTATAAAACCACTGGAATAATAAGATTCTGATTAAAGCAATTGTGACAATAATACTGAATGTTCTGATAATAGCGATTTTCCAGTTTTTTGGAAAAATTTTCATAATAATATATTTTACCAGAATTTAATGTTAATTTCTTGCGATTTAATGTTATAATAATGGAGGGATTTAAAAAGGAAAAAGATGATTGATAGAGAAAGATTTTATTGTGTTATGGATTACTTGACCATAGCATTCCACCAGATGTATCATATTCAAATTATTTGTATTATATGGAGAAACTCTGGGGTTTTGTAAATAAAATATAGGAGGTGGGAATGTTATACACAGAACTAAATGTTCCTTTAGAGTTTTCTTTAAAAGCAGAGAAAAAGTATAGAGATATTTTTAATGAAGTTGAAGTTAATATTGTTTTTATTTCTCAAAAAGGTGAAAAAATTAAAATTCCTGCTTTCTGGAAAGGAGAGAATGAATTTGGAGTGAGGGTTTCTTTCTCAGAGGAAGGAATTTATGAATGGGAGAGTTTTTGTTCAGAAAAAGAAGATAAAGGATTACATGGTCAGAAAGGTAAAATAGAAGTTAAAGAATATAAAGGGAAAAATCCTCTTTTTAAACACGGAAGATTAAAAATTTCAGAAAATAAAAGGTATTTATGCCATAAAGATAATAAACCATTTTTCTGGTTGGGAGATACATGGTGGATGGGGTTATGTAAAAGATTAAGATGGCCTTTTGAATTCAAAGAACTTACTTATGATAGAGTTAAAAAGGGTTTTACTGTAATTCAAATTGTTGCAGGGTTATATCCTGATATTTGTTATCCTGATGAAAGAGCAGAGAATGAAGCAGGATACCCATGGGATAAGAATTTTAAAAGAATTAATCCTTATTATTTTGATATGGCAGATTTAAGATTATTTCATCTGGTTAATTCAGGGCTTGTTCCATGTATTTTTGGATGCTGGGGATATTATTTAATATGGATGGGAATTGAAAAAATAAAAAAGCACTGGAAATATTTAATTGCAAGATATTCTGCATATCCTGTTATATGGTGCGCTGCTGGTGAATATGATATGCCCTTTTATTTATCAGAAAGGAGAGAAGAAGACCAGAATTTTTTAAGGAATGGATGGAAGGAAATTATAAAATTTATAAAAGAGATAGACCCATTTTCTAATCCGGTAACTGTTCATCCTGGAAGTTTTACAAGAGAAATTGAAGGATATTCTGAAATTCTTGATTTTGATATGCTTCAGACAGGTCATTCAGATGATTCAATAAAAAATACTGTTTACAGAGTAAAACAATCTTATAATTCAAGACCTGTTATGCCTGTTGTAATTGGAGAAGTTGCTTATGAAGGTATAGGAGGTCAGTGTGGAGAGCAAATTCAGAGGTTAAATTTCTGGGCTTCTTTTCTAAATGGTGCTTCTGGATTTACATATGGAGCAAATGGTATATGGCAGATAAATAAAAAAGACGAACCATTTGGTCCTTCTCCTCATGGAATGGAATGGGGAACAACTCCTTGGGATAAAGCAATGAATTTACCTGGTTCAGAACAACTTGGAATTTCAAAAAAATTACTTGAAAAATATGAATGGTGGAATTTTGAAATAAGACCTGACTGGATTGAAACAAATATAACTTCTGAAAATAAAGAAAAAAATTATTATCCTTATGTTGCTGGAATTCCTGAAAAAGTAAGAATTATATATCTACCATTTTTCTACAATCATTTTAAAATCAAAAAAATTGAAAAGAATGTGAAATATAGAGCATTCTTATTCAATCCAGTAAATGGTGAAAAAATAGATAAAGGTCTTGTAAATCCAGATAAAGATGGGAACTGGGAATTGCCTCCTTTAGTGAAAAACTCCTGGGCAAGAATACCTATTTATCAAGACTGGGTTCTGGTTCTTGAAAGGACTTAAAACTTAACAGGTAAAAAATTTATGTTACAACTAAAAAATATGTTAATAACTCAGCGGTAGAGTGCGACCTTGCCAGTATCAAAGGCAAAAACAAATTTTATTATACTCACCAGAAATTGTCAAAAATTTACTCTTTCGGGTTAACAAGTTGTTTTATAATACAAAAAAAATTCATTCAACAATAATTACTTGAAAATGTCTGTTTCTTTCCTGTTATGAATCTTGATGAAATGGTGACCCTATAAAATTATATTTTAAGAATTCTTCCTTTTACCCAACTGGATACTTTCTCTTAACCCAAAACAAATTTTTTTACCCTCTCTATCTGGCAATAAAATAAATATTGACTCTAAAAAATGAAATTGACAGAGGGAGTTAAAGTTTTTATAATATAAGTATAAGCCACCTTAGCTCAGCGGTAGAGCAGGGCACTTGTAATGCTCAGGTCCGGGGTTCAAATCCCCGAGGTGGCTCTTATTCCAAAGTTTAAAAATGGTAAAATCAGATAAATGGATAAAATATATGGCTCAAAAGGGGATGATTTATCCCTTTTATCCTGAAAAAATTAAAAAAGGAATTTCTTTTGGTCTCTCTTCATATGGTTATGATTTTACTCTTTCTGATGAGTTTATGATATTTAAAGGTAAAATTGCATCTCCCAGAAAAATAAGTGAAAATGATTTTGAAAAATTTAAAGGGGAAGTATGCAAAATACCAGCCAATAGTTTTGTTCTTGGAAGAAGTGAGGAGTATTTTAAAATTCCAAGAGAAGTTATTGGAATTTGTTTTGGTAAATCTACTTATGCAAGATGTGGAATAGTAATAAATGTGACCCCTCTTGAACCTGAATGGGAGGGATATATAACAATTCAAATAGCAAATTTAAGTTCTGCCGAAAGTGAAATTTATGCTGGTGAAGGTATAGGACAGGTAATTTTTTTATCTGCAGATGAACTCTGTGAAAGATCATATAAAGACCTATCAGGCAAATATGATAAAGCAAAAGGTATAGAAATTCCCAAAATTTAAATTATTCCTGATTTTTATGTTATAATAAAATTTATGGAAAAAACTCAATTTTTTTTAATGGGTGTGAAAATTTGTATTAAAAATGGAGATATACTTGAAGAAAAGGTTGATGCAATTGTAAATCCTGCCTCTCCAGACCTTTCAATGGGAGGAGGGCTATCTAAAAAAATTAAGAAAAATGGAGGAGACATAATAGAAAAAGAAGCAATAAAAAAAGGTTTTCTTAATACTGGAGAGTCAATATTTACAGGTGCAGGAAAACTTCCTTCAAAATATATAATACATACAATTACAGTAGATAAAAATTTTAGAACAAATTATAAAATAATTGCGAATTGTATGAAAAATACATTTAAAATCGCAAATAGTTTAAAATTGAAATCAATATCTTTTCCTGCGCTTGGTTGTGGAACTGGAAAACTTGAAAGTAAAAAGGTAGCAGAAATAATGATAAAAGAGACATTAAATTATTTATCAGAGAAATTTGAGATTGAGGATATAAATTTTGTTATTTATAAAAAGAAGGACTATTTAAATTTCTGTGATGTTTATGAAAAATATTTGAGAAATTTAACAAAAAAGACATATAAAAATCCAATTCCAACAGTTGATATAATAATTGAACATAAGGATGGAATAGTTTTGATAGAAAGAAGAAATTATCCGAAAGGTTGGGCAATACCGGGTGGATTTGTAGAATATGGAGAAAGTTGTGAAGAGACAGCAATAAGAGAAGCAAAAGAAGAAACAGGACTTGAACTTGAAGATTTAAAACAATTTAAAACATATTCAAAACCAGGAAGAGATCCGAGATTTCACACAATATCTACAGTTTTTATAGCAAAAGGTAAAGGTGAACTTAAAAGTGGGGATGATGCTAAAAATGCAAAAATTTTCAATGAAGAAAATATACCCGAAAATATTGCTTTTGACCACAGGGATATTTTGAAAGAATATTTTTTATTTAAAAATAAATTAAGAAGTTAATAAGTTCATAAGTTAATAACTTAAGGAGTATAGTATGAAAAAAGTAATTTTAAGTGGAATGAGACCAACCGGACCCTTACATATAGGACATTTATTTGGTGCTCTGAAAAACTGGAGAAAATTACAGGACGAGGGATATGAGTGCTTTTACATGATTGCTGATTATCATGCTTTGAGTACAGATTATTCAGATACCTCTAAGATTAAAGATTATGTTGAGGAAATTGCAATTGATTTTATTTCTTCTGGACTTGACCCTGAAAAATCAACAATTTTTATTCAATCCCTTGTTCCTGAACATACTGAATTACATTTAATCTTTTCAATGATTGTTCCTGTTCCATATCTTGAGAGAAATCCTGTTTATAAAGAACAAATGGAAGAGTTAAAAGAAAAAGATCTTCATACTTATGGTTTTCTTGGCTATCCTGTATTGCAGGCAGCGGATATATTAATATATAAAGCAAACTTTGTTCCTATAGGAATTGACCAACTTCCACATCTTGAACTGACGAGAGAAATAGCAAGAAAGTTTAATAATTTATATGGAGAGACATTTCCTGAACCAGAAGCACTTTTAACAGAAACACCTAAAATTCCAGGGATAGATGGAAGAAAAATGAGTAAATCATATAACAATTGTATTTTTCTAAAAGATTCTCCTGAAATTATAAAGGAAAAAGTAAGCAGAATGTTTACAGATCCTCAAAGAAAGTATAGAAAAGACCCTGGGCATCCACAGACATGTCCTGTTTTTTTATATCATAAAATTTTTAATGAAAAAAGAATAAAGGAGATAGAAAACGATTGTAGAAATGCAATAATTGGTTGCACTGATTGTAAAAAAGAACTTGGAGAAAAAATTGTTGAGTTCCTTGAAGATATAAGAAAAAAGAGAGAAAAACTTGAGAAAAATAGAAAAGGATTGATGGAGATTCTTATTGAAGGAAGTAAAAAAGCAAAGGGAAAAGCAGTCAAAACAATTAATGAAGTGAAAGAAAAAATAGGAGTGAATTATGGGAAATAATATTGAAAAACTTGTAAGAAAAGGAATAAAAGAAATTGCACCCTATGTTCCTGGAAAACCAATTGATGAAGTTAAGAGATTTTATAATATTGAAAAAATAATAAAACTTGCTTCAAACGAAAATCCACTTGGTTGTTCTCCAAAGGTAAAAGAAGCAATAAAGGAAAATCTTGATGATATAAATAGGTACCCTGATGGTTCTGGATATTATCTTAAAAAAGAATTATCAAATTTCTTAAAAATTCCAGAGGATGAAATAATTCTTGGAAGTGGCTCAAGTGAGGCAATATCTCTTACCATTGAAACATTTGTCAATCCAGGAGAAGAGGTGATTTATCCCTTTCCATCTTTCATTATTTACAGAATTCTGGTTCTTAAAGTTGGAGGAATTCCTGTTGAAATTCCACTTGAAAATGATTTTTCCTATAATATTGATAAAATTTTAGAAAAAATCACTTCAAGGACAAAAGTAATAATTCTATGCAACCCAAACAATCCTACAGGAACTATTTTGTATAAAGACCAGATTGAAAAATTGTTGAATAATATTCCTGATAACATAATTATAATTTCTGATGAAGCATATTTTGAATATGTTGAGGATAAAAATTTTGGAACATGTTTTCCATATTATAAAGAAAAAAATATAATAGTTACAAGAAGTTTCTCAAAAATATATGGACTTGCTTCCTTAAGAATAGGATATGGAATTGGAAGAAGTGAAATTTTGAATTATATGGAAAGAATAAGACCTCCTTTTAATACAACAAATTTTGCTCAGATTGCTGCAATTACTGCATTGAAGGATGAAGATTTTGTAAATAAATCAATAGAGAATAATATAAAAGGAAAGAAATTCCTGTATGAAAACTTTAAAAAACTTGGGATTGATTATATACCAACTGAAGCAAATTTTATCCTCTGCAGGTTTAAAAAGGATGCAAGTTTTATTGTAAAAGAACTTGAAAAAAAAGGTGTGATAGTAAGAGGAATGAAGGGTTTTGGGTTATCCGATGAGTATGTAAGAATTACAATAGGGACACAAGAAGAAAACAGAATTCTTATAGAAAAACTTTCAGAAATAATTTAATTATCAATCAAAAAGAAGAACAACCTTTATACAGCCGTCTGGTTTTTCAACTGCTGTTTTCAGTGCCCTGTCTATTTCTTTTACTGAGAATCTATGTGTAATAAGTTTTTCGAGATTAAATTTCCCATTTTCCAGAAGTTTAATACTTTTCTCAAAATTATCAACATTTCTTTTAATTCCCATTACAGGAGATGGATTTAATATATGAAGACCCTTAGAATGCCATAAACCTGCATTTACAAACCTTTTTCCATGGTGCCATGAAAATATTGCAAGTTTTCCTGCTTTATTTATAATTTCTTCTGATAGATTTAGAGTTTCTTGAACTCCTGCACATTCAATCACAATATCAAATCTATTTCTATATTTTTCAATATCAAACCCATTTTTAATATTTATTATTTCAGTTGCTCCATATTCTTTTGCAAGTTGAAGGTTATATTCTTTTATATCAAAAACTACAATCTCATTAACAGGAAACCCTGCCAGTCCCTGAAGATTTAAAAGACCCATAAAACCAGCGCCTATTAAAGCAATTTTATCCCCGGGAGAGACATCATAAAAATAAAGTGCATTCAAGACACAAGCAACAGGTTCAACAATATATTTTGCAGGGTCATCAATTTTTATAGAAAATTTTTTAATATCCTTTTCTTTTATTTTCTGATATAAACTCCACTTAAAACAAACAACATAATCACCTTCTTTAACACTTTTAACATTTTTACCTTTTTCCACAACAATTCCGATTCCTTCATGTCCTATAATTGAGTTTTCTGGCAATTTTTCTATACCTGCATAAAGAGATGCTTCCCACATACATACACCATTTGCAAGAGATTTGACCATAACTTCATCATCTTTTACATCTTCAATTTCATGCTCTCTTATTTCAAAATTTTCTTTTCCCATGTAAAAAACACTGTATCCTTTCATTGTATATACTCCTTTTTATTTATTTTAGCACAAAATGTTATTGACAAAAAAATGATCAGGTATATAATTAAAAAAAATGGGAAAAATTTATTTAGCAATAGACCTTGGTGCAGAAAGTGGAAGAGGAATAATAGGTAATTTTGATGGGACAAAAATTAATATAGAAGAAATTCACAGGTTTCCTACTTATAATTCAATAATTTTTAATCATAGATTCTGGAATGTTCTCAGTATTTTTGAAGAAATTAAAAAAATATTAACTATTGCTAAAACTCGAGGAGAAATTGCTGGAATTGGCGTTACAACATGGGGGGTTGATTGTGGTTTTATAGGAGAAAATAACATTTTACTTTCAAATCCATTTCATTACAGAGATGAGAGAACCAATGGCATAATGGAAGAGGTTTTTCAGATTGTGCCCAAAGAAAAAATTTTTAAAGAAACAGGAATTCAGTTTATGCCACTAAATACCCTTTTTCAATTATACGCTACAAAAAAAGAATTTCCATACCTCCTTGATAATTGTAAAACATTACTTTTTATGCCTGATTTATTTAATTTTCTTTTAACAGGAGAGAAATTCTGTGAATATACAATTACTACAACCTCTCAGATGTATAATTCTCTTGCAATAGGTCAAAATAAAGCACCCAGAGGAAACTGGTGTTATGGATTGCTTGAACAATTAAGTATAAAAACTGATTTTCTTCCCCAGGTTATTTCTCCAGGTACTTTAATTGGAAATATAACTAAAAATCTTCAGGAGGAACTTGGTTTATCTTCTGTACCTGTTTTTGCTGTTTGCTGTCATGACACTGCTTCTGCTGTTGTAGGAGTTCCTGCAAAAGAAGAAGGGAAATGGGCTTATCTTTCTTCAGGAACATGGTCTCTTCTTGGAGTTGAAATTGATGAGCCGATAATAAATGAAAAGGTGCTTGAATATAATTTTACAAATGAAGGTGGTTTTGGTGGTACTATAAGATTTTTAAAGAACATTATGGGCTTATGGATATTACAGGAATGCAAAAAGGAATGGGATAAAACAGGAAGTGTTTTAAAATATGAAGAACTTGTTGAAATGGCAAAACAAACTACTCCCTTTTTTTCATTTATAGATGTGAATAGTGCTGATTTCTTATATCCAGGTAATATGGTTGAAAAAATAAAAAATTACTGTAGAAAAACAGGTCAAAAAGTTCCTGAAGATATTTCTCAAATAACAAGGGTAATTTTTGAAAGTCTGGCAATGGAATATAGATATGTTATGGAAAAAATGGAAAAAATTATTGGATATGATATAGAAATACTTCATATTGTTGGAGGCGGGAGTAAAAATTCTCTTTTATCACAATTTGCCTCATCAGCAACAAAAAAAATAGTTATAACAGGACCTTCAGAGGCAACAAGTGTGGGAAATCTTTTAATTCAGGTTCTTGCAAAAAGAGAAATAAGAGATATAAGTGAGGTAAGAGAAGTTATAAGAAATTCTTTCCCTTTGATTATTTACAGACCAGAAAATACTGAAGTATGGGACGAGAATTACCAGAAATACTTGAAATTGAAGGAATTTCACTATGGATTGTAATTTCCTTCAGAATTCTTTGAAAAATTATCTTGAAGTTTTATCAGAGAAAAAGCCAATTCCCGGTGGAGGAAGTGCAGTTGCCTGTCTTGCTTCTCTATCAAGTGCTCTTGTTAATATGGTTTTGAATTACACAATTGGAAAAAAAGGATATGAAAAATTTGAGGAGGAAATTAAGAGAATTAAAGAGAGAAATGATGAAATTTTGAATAAATGTATGGATTTTATTGAAGAAGATAGCAGAATATATGAGAAGATTGATAGAGCAATGAAAGAAAAAAAAGATACAGAAGAATATCTGAAAATATCAGCAAATTTACATCTAAAAATTTGTGAATTTATGCTTGAAATTATTAATTTTTGCTATATACTTATTGAAAAGGGTAATAAAAATTTGATTTCTGATACAGGTATTGCAGGCATTTTTGCAGAAGGTGCTTTTTCTGGAGGGGAAATGAATATTATGATAAATTTGAAATTTATAAAAGATGAAAAATTTAAAATTGAAACAAAAGAAAAATTGTGTAAAATGGAAAAAGAGATGAAAGAAAAAAGAGAAAATTTAATTAAGAAAGTTATGGAAATAATGGAGGAGGGATAAAATGGGGAATTTAATTGAAGGAAAGGTTATTGCGGAAAAAATAAAGGATGAAGTAAAAAAAGACCTTGAGCAATTAAAATCAAAAGGAATTGTTCCAAAACTTGTTGCTGTTTCTGTTGGTGAAAATCCAGCCAGTATTGTATATATGAATCAGCAGAAGAAAAATTGTGAAAAAATAGGAATTAACTATGAAATAATGAGTTTACCGGATAATTCCGATGAAAAAGGAATTATTGAAAGTATTGAAAAACTAAATAAGGATTGCGATGTAACAGGTATTATTTTACAACTTCCTTTACCAAAAGGAGTTGACACAAGGAAGGTTCAGTCAAAAATAGCACCGGAAAAAGATGTTGAAGGAGTAAATCCTGTTAATATGGGATGGATTGTTTATGGAAGGCCTATTGTTGCACCATGTACAGCACTTGCAGTAAAGGAAATAATTGATTATCTTGGAGTTAATTTATATGGAAAAGAGGTTGTTATGGTTGGACACTCTGATATAGTTGGAAAACCTGTCTCTTTACTGCTTGTTGATAAATTTGCTACAGTAACAATTTGCCATATTGGAACATCAGATGCTGGTAAATTAAAAGAACATGTTGAAAGAGCAGAAATTTTAATAGTTGCAGTTGGAAAGGCAAATTTAATTCCTGGTGAATGGATAAAAGAAGGAGCAATTGTTATAGATGTTGGAATAAATAGGGTTGGTGATAAGATAGTTGGAGATGTAGAATTTGAAAAGGCAAAGGAGAAAGCAAGTTGGATTACTCCTGTTCCTGGTGGTGTTGGAGTTGTGACAACTTCAATTTTATTAAGGAATACAGTTTTACTTGCGAAATTACAAAAGGGGATTTAAAATGGAAAAAATTAAAGTTATTTGGTTTCAGGCAGGCGGTTGTACAGGATGCACAATCTCTCTTTTAAATTCATCATCTATAAAAATAAAAAATTTGCTCCTTGATGAAATAGTTCCTGGTAAAATTATTTCTCTAATTTTTCAGCCAACAATAATGGCAGGAAGTGGTGAGAAAGTTATTGAAGTTATGAGAGAAGAAAGTTTTAAAAAGGATTTTGTACTTGTTGTTGAAGGAGTTATACCTACAAAGGACAATGGAGTATATGGTAAGGTTGGAGAAAAAACGTTTCTTGAAATTCTATGTGACCTTGCAGAAAAATCAAATGGAATAATATGTATTGGTAGTTGTTCATCATTTGGAGGAATACCAAAGGGCTTCCCAAATCCAATAGGATGTAAATCAGTAAAAGAAATAATTGATGAGAAAGGTATTGGAAAGAAAGTAATAAATATATCTGGATGTCCTCCTCATCCTGACTGGTTTTTAGGAACAATAACAAAAATTATTGCAAATTTACCAATTGAACTTGATGAATTAAATAGACCATTTGATTTTTATGGAAAATTAATTCATGAAAACTGTCTAAGAAGACCATATTTTGACAAAGGTAAATTTGCAAAAAGTTTTTCTGAGGAAGGATGTCTATATTTGCTTGGATGTAAAGGTCCATTTACTCATGCAGATTGTCCAATAAGGGAATGGAATGGAGGCATAAACTGGTGTATAAAAAATAATTCGCCATGTTTTGGTTGCACTGAGCCAGAATTTATAGATGAAAACAGTCCATTATTTAAAAGAAAGGAAATAGAAAAAATTGGAGAGTAAAATGGGAAAGAAAATTATAATTGACCCGGTTACAAGAATTGAAGGACATTTAAAAGTTGAAGTTGAAATTGAAAATAAAAAAGTAATTGATGCAAAATGTAGTGGTATGCTTTACAGGGGAATAGAAAAAATACTTGCTGGAAGAGACCCGCTTGATGCCTGCCAGATAACCCAGAGAATTTGTGGTGTTTGTCCTGTTGCTCATGCTTCTGCTTCAACCCTTGCACTTGATGATGCTTTTGGAATAAAAGAAAAAATACCTGAAAATGCTTTACTTGTGAGAAATTTAATACATGCCTCAAACCATATTCACAATTCAATTTTACATTTCTATCATTTGACGCTTCTTGATTTTATTGATGTAAGTAAAGTTAAAAATGGTATTAGCAGTGAAATAGACCTTGTATGTAAATTTCTACAAAGAGATAATCATTCTCCATTTATTCCAAGAGAAGATGATTTTAGATTGCCCGAGGATATAAATTTAAGAATTCTACATAATTATATAAAAGGACTTGAAATAAGAAGGTATGCACATCAATTATTGAGTATTTTTGGAGGGAAAATGCCACATCAGTGTGGTATAGTTCCGGGTGGAGTTACACAGAAAGTTGATGCTGGGAAAATTGAAAATGGTATTGGCAAACTGAAAGATATTAAGGAATTTATTGAATTATATTATTTCAGGGACTTAAAAGATGTTGCAAAATTCTATCCAGAATATTTTGAAATTGGTTCTTCATATGGAAATTACTTAACCTATGGTATTTTTCCTTTAAAAGAAAATGGCGAAATTAAAAGATTTCAGCCATCAGGAGTAGTTTATAATTTTGAGAAATTTGAAGAATTAAATCCTGATAAGATAACAGAGCATATTGTAAATTCATGGTATAAAGGAGAAATAGTAAATCCAAAATTTGATAATCCTGAGCCTGATATTGATAAGGAAGGATATTCATGGATAAAGAGCCCAAGATATGATGATAATGCATTTGAAGTTGGTCCTGCTGCAAGATTAATTGTAGCATATATGAAAAATCAAGAACCATGGAAAAAAGAGATAGATAATATTTTAAATGAATTTAATATGGATATTTCAAAACTCAATTCAGTTCTTGGAAGACATATTGCAAGATTTATTGAAGCAAAAGTCCTTGTAAATGAATGTATTAACTGGCTTTTAAAAATTAGACCAGAAGATGATTTTTATATTGACTTTGAAATTCCAGAAAATTCAGAAGGTATTGGTTTAAGTGAAGGAGCAAGGGGTGCTGTTGGTCACTGGATAATTATAAAAAATAAAAAAATTTTCCATTATCAGGTAATTTCTCCAACAACATGGAATGCTTCTCCAAAGGACAAAAACGGAAATCATGGAGCAATTGAGAAAGCACTTATTGGAACAGAAGTAAAAGATATAGAAAATCCTGTTGAAATTTTAAGGATAATAAGGTCATTTGATCCATGTCTTGCCTGTGCAGTTCAGATTATTGATAAAAAGAAAGTTAATAAAAAAGAGTTTATTATATGGGCGTAAAACTTGTTATTTTGGGAATTGGCAATACTTTAAGAATGGATGATGGAATTGGTATTTATCTTGTAAATGAACTGAAAAACATTTATAAAGATGAAGAAGTAAAAGTATATGAAATAGGAATACAGACATGGAGAATTTTACCTGTTATAGAGGAAGAAAATTGTGAAGATGTTTTAATAATAGATGCAATAAATTTTGGATATTTACCAGGTATGGTTTATATAGCAAAAAATCCAAAATTTTCTGATTTTTATTTTCTTTCTCTGCATGAAAAAAATTACCTCACAGATTTATTTATTATGAAAAAGAGTTGTTTAAAAAATGTTTATATTTTTGGTATTGAACCTTATAAAATTGAATGGGGATATGGTTTATCTGATTTATTGAAGGAAAAATTTGATGAAATATTTTTAAAACTCTGTAAATTCTGTGATTTTATTATTAACAAGGAGAAAGAAAATGATTTATTCAGAGTTGAAAAATATTGATGAAATTTTAAAGATTGTGAAGGAAAACGAAATCTTTTTAATTTTATGTAATGGATGTGCGGAGGTCTGTAAAGTAAGCGATGATAAAAGTGTTGAAGAAATTGAAAAAAAGTTGAAAGAGAGTGGTAAAGATATAAAAGGTAAAGTAAAAATTGATTTTTTGTGCAGTAAAATTTTAATTGCAAGGAAATTGAAAAAATTTTTGAATGAAATTTCCTTTTCAAAAGGACTACTGGTTTTTTCCTGTGGGATTGGAGTTCAATGTGTTTCTGATGTTATTGATAAACCTGTTTATCCTGCAACAAATACAGTATATCTTGGTGGTTTTCAAGGACTCTGGCCTGGAAAGGAAAGATGTTTAGAATGTGGAACATGTTATCTTGGAATTACAGGAGGTATATGTCCAATCGCTTTCTGCACAAAACAACTTGTAAATGGACCATGTGGAGGGACAAATAATGGTAAGTGTGAAATTGACAAAGAAAAAGATTGTGGATGGGCTTTGATTTATGAGAAACTTAAAAAAATAAATAAACTTGAAATTTTAAAAGAATATCAAGAACCAAGAAACTATAAATTAATTGAGCCAGATAGTAAGTTAAGGAAAAAAGTATTTTATGATATTGATAAAAACGAGGAGTTATAAATGGGAATATCAAATTTACAGGAAAAATTAAATGAAGGGAAATTTGTTATAACTTCAGAGATAGGCCCGGGTAAAGGAACAAATCTTGAATTTTTAAAAGAGGCAGAAATATTAAAGGATAAAGTGGATGCTTTTAATGTTACAGATTTACAGAGTTCAGTTATGCGACTTGGTTCTCTTGCTACATGTCATTTACTTGTTGAAATGGGTCTTGAGCCAGTTTTTCAGATAACATGCAGGGATAGAAATCGTCTTGCTTTACAATCAGATTTATTAAGTGCATATGTCCTTGGAATAAGAAATGTTTTGATTTTAACAGGAGATCATCCAATTTTGGGAGACCATCCAGAAACAAAACCAGTATTTGACCTTGATTCTGTTTCATTATTAAAGGTTGCCTCTACACTTATGGAAGGGAAAGATATGAAAGGAAACCAACTTGATGGAAAGGTAGATTTTTTTCTGGGTGCAGTTGTAAGTCCTGGATACGAACCACTTGACCTACAGATAATAAAAATGGAGAAAAAAATAGAAGCAGGTGCAAAATTTTTTCAGACACAGGCAGTTTATGATTTGAAAAAATTTGAGGAATTCATGAAGAGGATTGAAAAATATAAAGTCCCAATTCTTGGAGGGATAGTTTTGTTAAAATCAGCAGGAATGGCTAAATATATGAATGAAAATGTTGCTGGAGTAAGTGTTCCTGAAAAATATATAGAGATGATGGCAAAGGCAAAAAAGGAAGAAAGGGTTAAAGTTAGTTTACAGATAGGAGCGGAACTTATTAAGGGAATGAAAGGTCTCTGTCAGGGAATACATATAATGCCACTTGGATGGGATAAATATGTTCCTGATTTGCTTTCTCTTTCCGGATTAATTTGAAATTCCCAAAATTGTTGTTTAAAAGATAGATTGTCACCTTCTTATTGGTTATCATTTGACTATAAAAATAATCTTGTTGGAAGAAAAGTAAAATTACATATTCATCCAGAGAAAAAAATAAGAGTTTGGTGGAATGAAAAATTTATAGAAGAACTAAAATGGTGACATTCTATCTTTGGGACTACAATCTAATTTGACAAAAGAAAAATATTGATATAAATTATAACAAATTAAGTTTTCCTACCGGACAAAGAAGTCCTGCCCAGAGAAGGGGAGTAAAAATCACAAAGGAGGTTTTTATGAATAAGGTTAAAATTGCTTTGGCACAATTAAATTTTACTGTTGGTGATATTTCAGGGAATACAGAAAAGATTATATTTTTTGTAAAAAAATGTGAAAAAGAAAAACGGGATTTTATTATATTCCCTGAACTATCTATAACTGGTTATCCACCTGAAGATTTAATTTTGAAAAACAAATTTGTAGAAGATAATTTAAGAGCAATAGAAAAAATAAGGGAAAATGTTGGTGATATAATTACAATTGTTGGTTTTATAAATAAAAAAGAGAAAAAATTATATAACTCAGCAGCAATTATTTATAAAGGCGAAATTATTGGAATATATGATAAGATGATTTTACCAAACTATGGTGTTTTTGATGAAAAAAGATATTTTGAAGAAGGGGAAAATCCTTTTGTTTGCAAAATAAAAGAAATTAATTTTGGAGTTTGTATATGTGAGGATATATGGCATAAAGATGGTCCTGTAAAGGAACAGGTGAAAAAGAAAGCGGAATATATTTTTGTTATAAATGCATCTCCATACCATTTCAGAAAAATAAATGAAAGAGAAGAAATAATAAAAAATTTATGCAGGGAAAATCATATTAAATTATTTTATGTCAACTGTGTTGGTGGCCAGGATGAAATTGTTTTTGATGGACAATCCCTTATAATTAATGAAGAAGGAGAAATATTAAAGAAAGGTAAAATATTTGAAGAAGAAATTTTAATATTTGAAGGAGAAAAAGAAGAAATTGAAGTTATTGATGAATCTGAAGAAATATATAAGGCATTAGTTACCGGGTTGAGAGATTATGTTTATAAAAATGGATTTAAAAAAGTTATTATTGGTTTAAGTGGAGGCATTGACTCTTCACTGGTCGCTACAATTGCAACTGATGCACTTGGTAAAGAGAATGTTATAGGTGTTTTTATGCCATCAAGATTTTCTTCAAAACAATCTTATGAAGATGCAAAAAAACTATCTGAAAATCTTGGTATTGAATTCCTTGTAATTCCTATTGAGAATATATTCAATACTTATATTGAAACACTTAAAGATATTTTTAAAGGAAGACCATTTGATATAACAGAGGAAAATATACAGGCAAGAATAAGAGGCAATTTACTTATGGCTTTATCAAATAAATTTGGCTATCTTGTTTTAACAACTGGAAATAAGTCAGAAATGAGTGTTGGATATGCAACTCTCTATGGAGATATGGCTGGTGGATTTGCTGTTATAAAGGACTTATACAAAACAATGGTTTATAAAATAGCAAAATGGAGAAATTCAATATCCCCTGTTATTCCTGAAAGTATTTTGACAAAGGAACCAACTGCAGAATTGAGGGAAAATCAAAAAGATACAGATACACTACCACCTTATGAAATACTTGATAGAATTTTAAAAGAATACATAGAAAAAGATAAAAGTTATGAAGAAATTATTGAAATGGGTTATGAAAAGGATATTGTCAAAAAAGTTATAAGAATGGTTGATAAAAATGAATATAAAAGAAGACAATCACCACCAGGAATAAAAATAACACCGAAAGCATTTGGTAAAGATAGAAGGATGCCAATAACAAATAAATATACAATTTAAAATGGAATATATTGAAATAATTGAAAAAATTAATAATGGATTAATTAAAATAGTTAAAAAACTGAAGAGAGATGATTTAAATTTAGATGAAGATGATTTAATGCAGGAATTATATTTATATTTATGGAATGAGTGGAAAAACGGAAAATTGACTAACAAAAATTCTTCATACATTTTAAGGGGTTGCTATCTTTACCTTAAGAATTTTATAAGAAAAGAAAAAAATTTGAATAAAATATCAATTGAAGAGTTTTATGGAAATGGGATAGATGTGAATGAAAAAAAATACGAGATAGATACAATTTTTGAATTTTTGAATGAAAAGGAAAAGAGTATTTTAAAATTGATTTTAGAGGGTTATACATTAAGAGAAATTGGTCAAAAATTTGGAATTTCTCATGTTATGGTTTTGAAAATTATCAAAAAAATAAGAAAGAAAACTGAAAAATATAAGGAATTACTTTTTTAAGTTTGATTTTTTAACAATTGGTTAAAAAATATAAAAAATTTTGGTTACCAAAAGGTATAAAAATTTACTTAATATAAAAATACCACGGTGTATAAAAACAAAGGCGTTTTTCTCTCAAAGGAGAAAAGCGCCTTTTTTATTTTTAAAAAAGGAGGGAAAGATGAATAGTGAATTGAAAAAAGAGGATATTTTAAAAATATGTAAAGAGAAAGATGTTAAGTTTATAAGATTATTTTTTGCAGATATTACAGGACAGATGAAAGGTTTTGCAATACCAGTTGAAGAACTTGAATATGCACTTGAAGAAGGTATGGGATTTGATGGTTCATCAATAAAGGGTTTTGCAAGAATAGATGAATCAGATATGGTTGCTCTTCCAGACCCAAAGACATTTACAATTTTACCATATAGACCAAGGGAAAAAGCAGTTGCAGCAATGATATGTGATATTTTAAATCCTGATAGGACTTCCTATGAAGGAGATTCAAGATATATACTGAAAAAGAATCTTGAATATGTTAAGAAAAAAGGATTTACATTTTATGTTGGACCTGAACTTGAATTCTTTATATTTAAAAATGACCAGACAACAGAAATACTTGATGAAGGTGGATATTTTGATGTAACAACACTTGATGCTGGAAATGA